>OJNH01001172.1_pt1 | contig 21636 bp, 28 predicted proteins | sample 1597361 | NCBI WGS metagenome assembly OJNH01 (sample SAMEA2452136, study PRJEB22498) | human gut metagenome | biome: human feces; feature: human gut; material: feces | place: Australia | collected 2012
AGCAAAACCAGCGTTTTGCTCTACAAGAATTGCTAAAGCAATTCTTGGCGATGTCGCGTTACATAACAGCAATTTCCTATCAACTGAAAACTAATTGCGGCAAGGCAATTACTGTAGTTCTCTGATGGCAGAAACCACTATGTTGTGGCTGCAAAATACTTCGTACTCTTTGACGTAATAGGCAATATGTGACGATGCATTCCCTTTGGATGCGTGAAGTTTGGGTTGTTTATTGGTATAGGGGGATGGGTGTCTGCTTTGCATCCCGATAGTATAGTATACTAGCATTTTGAAAATTACTCAACTTTCCTTTTTACTATAGGGCGAAAGAGTGCTACAATAGGTGTGGCTATTATGCGCAGAAATCATGCGCTATTTACTGGAATGACAGGAGGTATGACGATGAGAAGTTTACTGATAAAAGATACCACAAAGGAAGAAAGAATGGCGATCATTGAAGAATCTGTGGGCGGTGATGCAGGTGGCTGTGATGGATGTTCGGCAGGAATCCTAAAAATGTACGAACCGTATATTGAAGGGGAAATGGAATTGCGAGAATGCAATATGGCGTTTCGTGCACACTATATTTCGGGGAAGGAACATCCGACGAAAAACGGCTGCGGGTATATGTAACGTATGAAAAAGATATCTATTTTTGCAAAAAGAAGCATAATTATAATGCTAGGGATAATTTGGGGATGCATTAGTTTTATCTGGCTGGGATACAGTATCTTAACAGCAGGTAATCTTATGGAAGAACCCGGGTCTATTGATTACGTTGCGGAAGGCGAAGCTATGCGGATATATGGTTTCATAGGCTGTGCTTTGTATGTTCTTGCCTTTTGTCCGATATTGTATTCGCTGTATAAACGCAAACAGTCTATTGCTGCATTTTTGTTATCTATGCTTTTTGGGGGCGGCATTTGTGGAGTGTATCTATTTGTACTCCGCTAACGCCAATATAACGCAAACTTCCGGTATGAGAAGCTTGAGAATATAAATGAAAACAGGAGGAACTTAGAGAATGAAGTTTGAGAAGATTGATAAAAAGGAAGAAGGTAAATTTATTACCCGTTATGATATTACTTATAAGACAGTAGATGATACGACAAAGATATATGAAATGATCAGCCGCAACCGTAATGTTCAAACAAGAGAAGAGCTTCGTGGCAATAAGCCGGATGCAGTTGTGCTGATGGTCACGGATGAGAGTGGGGAGAAAATCGTTTTGAACAAAGAATTCCGTATGGCGGCAGGTACGTGGGTTTATAATTTCCCGGCGGGATTGATCGATCCCGGCGAGGTGCCGGAGCAGAGTGCGAAGCGCGAGTTGTGGGAAGAAACGGGGTTAGAACTATATGAGATCAATGATGAGTTAGGACTCAGCTATAGTGCGGTTGGGTTCAGCAATGAGATGAATGTATGTGTCATCGGAAAAGCACGTGGTGAATTCCGCCAAAGCACATCTAATGTGGAAGAAATTGAAGCAGGATGGTACACCAAAGAAGAAGTACGGAATCTGTTAAAGACAGAACGATTTGCGGCGAGAACACAAGCATACTGTTATCTTTGGGCAAATAAATAACGCCAACTTCCCATGCCCGAAGTTGGCGTATATAGGCAGCTAACTCATAGATACTACGGTGAGAATGTCATCCTGTACGAAAAAGCGGACAGTAACGCCGGCGAACTCAAACGCATAGATGCGTTCCGGATCGTTTTGGTAAGAAGGGCGAGGATCTTGAGCCAGCACTTTTTCCAGAGAAAGAAGCTTTTCGGCAGGCAATACTTGACCCGCATTGTCCGGAAGTATTACGCGCAGCAAATGAACTTCTACGCTGTCTGTAAAACCACCCGTAGCCAGCGGTTTACAGTCGGCATACGGAAGATATGGTTTTATATCATAGATCGGGGTGCGGTCCATGAGATCGGCACCCGTTATTTCCAGGATTGGTCCATCTTCTCTTGAAAAAATAATGTCCTGTAATTCTACACAAGAAAGCGCCAGTGAATTTGGTCGAAATGGAGATCTCGTTGCAAATACTCCCATGCGCTTATTGCCGCCAAGTTTGGGCGGACGAACGGTAGGTGACCATTCCCCACGTATTGTTTCTGAAAATTCCCAGATCAGCCATAAATGAGAAAAATCTTCCAAGCCGCGGACCGCATCGCGATTGCGGTATTCCGGTTCAAATATGATACGGCTGCGTAACTCCGGAACCAGACCGCTCTGTCGTGGAATGCCAAACTTTCCCGGAAAATCAGAGTGTATCCGGGCAATCGGATGAATTTCCATGTTTTCCTCCTGTCACTGGTATCAATTATTCAAAATGTCGCTGATATCTTTTGTTCAAAATGTCACTGATATCTTTTGTTCAAAATGTCACTGATATCTTTTGCTCAAAATGTCACTAATATCAATTGTTCAAAATGTCACTGATATCATTTATCATTTCATCATCTTTCAGGCGGAAAAGAAATTCCACGCGACGAGACGCATTTTGATCTTCTTTGCCATCCTTATCCAATATAGGATTGCTAAAGGACTTGCCGTTTGCCGTCACAATTTTGCGTAGTTTCGTGATCTTGGCAGTCGACAGCACTTTCTTGTTTTCATCCAAGCAGAAAGTTGCGACAGACAAGGCCCTTTTTTGGGACAGCTCCAGATTATATAAATAGTCTCCCTGTGTATCTGTGTGTCCTTCAATAATAATCTCTGAGATATAATCATTAAATTGCTTGTCTGTTAATACGCCGATATACTTTGGTAAAAACTTTTGCAGCAATTCTTCACCCGACGCTTTCAACGCAAATTGTCCGGAATCAAACAAAATGCTTGAGTCAAGCGCGATGGATCCGGTCTTTTCATCGACTTTCACACTGAGATCCGTACCGTCAAACTCTTTCTTGAGAGCCTCGATCAGTTCCGTTCGAATACCGATCAATTTGTCTAACTGTTCCTGCTGCTCCTGCAGTTGTTCCTGTTGGCTTTGAACCAAAGCCTGCTGCTGCTTTAATTCCTCTTGTTTTTGCTCGTAACGTCTTTGCGATTGCAGCATTGTAAACGAAATGATCAACACAAAGATCAACAAAAGAGCAGCCATCATATCGGAATAGGAAAGCCAATAACTGGTTTCCTCCAAATGTCTTTTCTTTTTTCTGCGCATAATAAACCTCTTTTCTGTACGCGGAACCGAGTGGTGTTACTGTCTGAGTGCCCGAGCAATCTTATCAGCTACTTCATCACTAAATTTCTCCATCATCTTCTCCGTCTGCATCATTTGCAAAGCTTGATAATCCAAGAAAATATTTGCCGCATTATTTTGTGCACGGGGTGCGACATATTTATGGTAACTGTCCAAAAAATCGTCCATGGCATTATAAGCATCTTCTAAGTTTTTCTTGTAAACAAAGTTAAATACCAAAGAAAATACCATACCATAAATAGATGTGTGGAACGCAATCTTGATACCATTCATCAACTGCGGAATGCTGTCCGTAATTGCGGACGCACTGCCGGTATTAAAATTCTGAAGACCAAACGACAGACCGATAAAAGTACCCAAAATACCAAGACCGGTCATTACGCCGGGAACAATGCTGATCAATCCACATTTCATTACACTGTCAATGTAATATTCATTCAGATAATCATCAATATCGCATTGGGCACTTCGCTCTAACATCGTTAATCTTCTGCGCTCCTCGCAATATTCACGAAAACGTGTATCTGCCAATTTGTTACCAAAGAGCTTTGGATTATCTTTATAATCATCCCACAAATAATCGCCTTTGCGTTTGAAGTCAGTCTGAAAGTTACGTGCTGCAAGATGTAGGCTAGCCATCATCCGATTAGCAGGCATGAAACAATGTGTTGTAGAATACAAAATAATCCCGCCGACAATTAAAAACATTCCAATATTAATGATAATGTTGGCGATATCAAGACCCGAACCCGTAAACACGTTCAGATATACGGCCAAAGCCAGCATAATAAAATATACAGGGAATAAAATCCCCTCACTACCAAAAGATTTCATAGGTACCCTCCAATGTTTGCTTTGCTGCAAAAAACCAGCGACCATCCCCCCTGTTCTAAAGGAACCGGGCGTATATCAAAAGCTGATGCCTTGCAGTCGTATAATGTAACGTGTGCCCGATGGCACAACATATATACTATACAAAGTTTGAGGGAGAAAGTCAAAAGGTGGGCGGGGTGGTGCACTGCATATGAGAGGATTTCGTAAAATAGAAAATGTTATGTTATCTATTACGATAAAAGAGAAAGGATGAAAAGCAAATGGCACTAATTAGTTGCCCGGAATGCAACCGGGAAATTTCGGATACCGTAAGAAAATGTCCGAATTGTGGATACAAAATCAAAAATCACCGATCCAAAAAAGAACCTAAATTATTGAAAAATACGATTTAGTACGTTTTATGGGACAATAAATGTGCTATAATAGTGGCATGTCATAAAAGAATGTGTAGAGAATCCACACTAAGACAAGTAATGTTAAATTTTGTACCAAGAAATCTACGATAGGTATGCGTATAAGAGATGGGAGGGTAAATGGCAAAACGACCGAATCAAAGGCTAAAATTGTTGTATTTAGCAAAGATTATGCTTCGACTGACGGATGATGAACATGGTTTACAGGTAGAACAGATTATCAATGAGTTGGCCAAGTATGACATTGCGGCAGAGAGAAAGAGTATATATTCTGATTTAGAAGCTCTGCAATTGTTTGGAATTGATATTGAAAAAAAGCACATAGGACGATATGTATATTATTGTGTAGGAAATCGAAATTTGGAATTGGCAGAATTGAAACTTTTGGTAGACGCGGTACAGTCTTCTAAATTTATCACAGAGAAGAAATCCAGCCAGCTTATAGAGAAACTGGAACGCTACGTTAGTCAATACGAAGCGAAACAGTTAAATCAACAGGTATATGTTCACGGTCGGATAAAAACCATGAACGAAAGTATCTACTATAATGTAGATGAAATACATAATGCAATTACAGCAGACGTAATGATTTCATTTCAATATTTTCAGTGGAATTTGAAAAAGGAGATGGAGCCAAGACACGAAGGAGAGAGATACGTAATATCTCCGTGGGGGCTGATTTGGGATAATGAGAATTATTATATGGTAGGATATGACGCAAAGGCTGAGCTTGTCAAGCATTTTCGAGTCGACAAGATGTTACGTATTCAGCCGATGAAATGCAAAAGAAAAGGTCAAAAGTTATTTCCACAGGGAAATATAGCAAACTACGCAGAGAAACATTTTGGAATGTTTTCGGGAAAAGAGGAATCGGTCACGTTGCTTTGTCAAAATGAGTTTATAGGTGTGATCATAGATAGATTTGGAAGAGACGTTAAAATTCGTCCGGTGGATGAGGATCACTTTCAAGCAAAAGTTGAAGTGGTTGTCAGTAATAATTTTTTTGGATGGGTGTTAGGATTGGGAGAAGGGGTTAAGATTACTGCACCGCAGGAAGTTGTCAGTGAACTACAAAAGGAAATTCAAAGAATGAGGAGACAATATTTTGCGGATGATCTGGAAATGGAATTGGCTATGAAGGATAACAAGTGCTGATTCTTAGATTGAAGTGATGGGGAGGAGATGATCTGGTATGAACAAGCAACAAAAAAACTCGCCGAGGCGAGTTCCTAAAGTTCAATTAAATCACACACTGTGATGCCCGAAGGCGATTTGAATAAATTTTTATTTGAACTTATGATGTAGTTAATACGTATGGTACTTAACTGACATCAATAATAAAGCATAAACTACGACATGTCAAGAGAAAAAGGAGGATTTTATGAAAAAATTTGAAGAGTACTATATTGGATTGGATATGGGAACCGGTTCTGTAGGATGGGCAGTGACGGATCCGACGTACAATATTATCAAACGTCATGGTAAGGCATTATGGGGAATTCGCCTGTTTGAGTCTGCTAAGACAGCCGAAGAAAGAAGAATCTTTCGAACATCTCGAAGAAGAACAGAGCGCCGTAAAAATCGATTACATTTATTGCAGGAAATCTTTGCGGAAGAGATTAGCAAGAAAGACATGGGATTCTATCAGCGGATGAAAGAGAGTAAGTATTGGCATGAGGATAAGAAAGACATCAATGGAAACATGCCGGAGCTGCCGTATGCACTGTTTGCAGATGATGGATTTACAGATAAAGACTATTATAAGAAATATCCGACGATTTTTCACTTACGCTATGCGTTGGCAACGAATACAACAGATAAGCCGGATATTCGATTGCTTTATTTGGCATTGCATCACATTATTAAGCATAGAGGACATTTTCTGTTTGAGGGCAAGAAATTATCAGAAGTAAAAGAATTTTCAACAGCGATTGAGGCATTAGTGCAGCAGGCTGAAGAACAAGAGATTGATCTGAAATCTTTGACGCAAGAAGAAGTGTTGACTCAATTGGAACACATTATGAGTGATGCTCAATGCACAAAATCAGATAAAAAGACGCAGGTCAGCAGGCTCATAGTAGGAACAGATAAGCAGAAGCAAAAACAGGAGAAAGCGATAGCTGCTTTAATTACGGGTTGCACCGTAAAGCTAAGTGATATTTTTGCTGATCCGGAGTTGGATAAAGAAGAAATCTCGAAAATATGCTTTTCTGATAATGGTTATGAAGAAAAAGAGGTAGAAATAGAGTCTGTATTGGCGGATCGATTTTTGCTTATAGCAGCAGCAAAGGGTGTGTATGATTGGACGGTATTGCATGATATACTGGGGGATGCGCGCTTTTTGTCGGAAGCAAAAGTTAAAACCTATGAGAAACACCGTGATGATCTGCGGAAAGTGAAGCAGCTTCTTCGGATGGATAAAGAAGTTTACGAGGCTGTTTTTGGTGTGTCTGAGAAAAATGAGGCAAATTATAGTGCTTATATTGGCATGGCAAAGAAAAATGGAAAAAAACAGCCGATTGAGAAAAAATGTTCACAGGAAGATTTTTATAAATTCTTAAAAAAGCAGCTGGATCGTCTGTCTGTGGATGAAATGGGGCAAGAGATAATCGATGAGTTAAAAGCAGAGATGGATCTTGGAACATTATTTCCAAAACAAATGATTCGCGATAATGGAGTTATTCCTTATCAATTGCATGAGAATGAATTGAATGCAATATTGGACAACGCACAGAAATTCTATCCGTTTTTGTTGGAGAAAGATCAAGATGGTTATACACCAGTGGAAAAAATACAAAAGATATTCCGCTTCCGCATTCCGTACTACGTAGGACCTTTGAACACGGCGCATCAAGATAAAGGTGGTCATAGCTGGTCTGTACGTAAAAAGGAAGGCAAAATTTATCCATGGAATTTTTCAGAAATGATTGACGAGGAAGAAAGTGCAACGAAATTTATTGAACGCATGACGAATAAATGCACGTATCTGATCGGAGAGGATGTTTTGCCGAAGGAATCATTGTTGTATGCGAAATTCAATGTATTGAACGAGCTAAATAATCTGCGCATTGATGGGGAACTGATAGCTCCGGAACTTAAGCAGGATATTTATAATAATGTTTTCAAGAAATACCAACGTGTAACAGGGAAAAAGGTCAAGGATTACCTTAGAATCAACGGCGTAATTTCTAAAGAACAAGAACTATCCGGATTTGATCAGAATTTTAAGAGTTCGTTGAAAGCGTATCATGATTTTAAGCAGATCGTTGGAACGGGGGTCCTTTCGGAAAGTGAACAGGAGGATATCGTCAAAGATATTACGCTATTTGCAGATTCTCAAAAGATGTTGAAACAGCGTATTCATAGAAAATATCCGATGTTGTCTGACAAACAGGTTGCTCAGCTTGCCAACAAAAAATATGCAGGGTGGGGCAGATTGTCGCGTACCTTTTTGGAAAATATCGAATCAGTCAATAAAGAGACTGGTGAAGTGATGAATATCATCACTGCGCTTTGGGAAACGAATGAGAACTTAATGAAACTTTTAAGTGGAAAATACGATTATACAAAGCAGATTGAGCAATGGAATGCCGGACAGATGAAAAAAGGAGAGATAGAATATCAAGACATTGAAGAGCTTTATGTGTCTCCTGCAGTAAAGCGCCCAATTTGGCAAACTATAAAAATTGTAAGGGAAATTACAAATATAATGGGTGGTGCACCAAAACGCATTTTTGTCGAGGTTGCAAGAGAGCCCGGTGAAAAAGGCGTGAGAAAAGTTTCTAGAAGAAACCAGTTGTTGGATCTTTACAAAGCCTGCAAAAAGGAAGCACCGGAATTATACGACCGTCTGGCAAATAAGGAGTCTGACAATGCATTGCGCAGTGACAAACTTTTCTTATATTATTCGCAGATGGGAAGATGTATGTATTCCGGAGATGCCATTGATTTGGATGAGTTATTCACAAACCGATATGATATTGATCATATATATCCACAATCGAAGGTTATGGACGATAGTATAGACAACCGCGTATTGGTCAAAAGAGATTTAAATAGCAAAAAGACAGATACATTCCCGGTCTCTGAGGAATACCGAAAAGCAGGAAAAGCATTATGGAGCACGCTGTTGAAAAAGGGATTGATCTCTAAAGAAAAATATAAGAGATTGACAAGAACAGAGCCATTTGGTGAAGATGAGTTGGCTGGTTTTATTGCCAGACAATTAGTGGAGACACGTCAGAGTACCAAAGCAGTTGCGCATTTATTGGAAGAGGCATATCCTGATGCCGAAATCGTTTATGCAAAAGCTCGTGCAGTTAGTGAATTCCGGCATAAATTTGACATGATCAAAGTGCGTGAGGTGAATGATTTCCATCATGCCAAAGATGCCTATTTGAATATTGTTGTCGGCAACACATACTATGTAAAATTTACAAAGGATGCGGCTTGGTTTGTGCGCAACAATCCGGGACGTACATACAACTTAAAGAAAATGTTTGAGAATGAAACGGTAAAACGTGGAAATGAAACTGCATGGATTCCTGGAGATAACGGGACAATATGCACTGTAAAGAAATGGATGCGTAAAAATAATATTCTGTTTACCAGAAGAGCATACGAAGTGAAAGGAGGACTTTTTGATCAAAATATTTTGAAGAAAGGGAAAGGACAGATACCGATCAAGGGAGGTGCCGATGAGAGACTCCGCTCGCGCGATAAATATGGAGCGTATAATAAGGCAAGTGGTGCTTATTTTATGCTAGTGGAATCCGATGGTAAGAAGGGAGAGAGAAAGAGAACGATTGAGTTCGTGCCGGTATTTTTGGCGAAAAGCTTAGAGGAATCTGTGGAGCTTCGTAGAAGATATTGTGAGGAGGAACTTGGTCTTGTGAATCCAGACGTGCGATTATCCAAGATAAAGATCAACACGCTATTTGACGTGGATGGGTTTAAGATGCATTTGTCGGGAAGAACAGGAAAACGATTAGTATTTAAGGGTGCAAATCAACTGGTTTTGAGAGAAAAGCTGCAGTTGACAGTAAAGAAGATAGGCAAATATTGTGCTGACTATAAAGAGAATAAAGAGGCTGTCTTATCTGAAAAAAGTGAAGTGACACAAGAAGTCTTGGAAGAGCTCTACGATGAATTCCTGCATAAGCTAAGAAATAGCTTGTATGGGCATAGGCTATCAGCCCAAATAGAAAGACTGGAAACAGGAAAAGAAAGCTTTTGCTCTATGAGCAATGAACAGAAATGCCTGATATTAATGGAGATTTTGCATCTGTTCCAATGTACTAGTCAGCTTGCAAATTTGCAGTTAATAGACGGACCGGGAAATGCTGGAATGCTGTTGCTTAACAATGATGTATCAAAATTAGAAGACATAAAAATTATCAACCAATCAATCACAGGGTTCTATGAACAAGTGATTGATCTAAAAACGATATGAGTTGGCGGATTGTTGTCGTGCACAACACGGCAAAGTTGGATTTGCAATTGCAATATTTAGTGGTACGGAGTGAGATGAAAACGCAGAAGATATATATTTCAGAAATAGCACTTCTGCTTGTGGAATCTACTTCTGTATCACTGACAGTTGGATTGTTGGCGGAATTAACGAGACAGAAGGTGAAAGTGATATTTTGTGACCATAAGCGAAATCCATCCTCGGAGCTGATTTCGTATTATGGCTCACATGATACAAGCAATAAAATCCGTACACAAATTACGTGGCCACAGTCGGTGAAGGAAGCTGTGTGGACGGAAATTGTTCGTGAGAAAATAAATAAGCAGGCGGAATTCTTGCTGGAAAGGGGGAAGAATACGGAAGCTGCGTTGCTGAGAGACTATGTTCAACAGATACAATGGAATGATGCCACTAATCGTGAAGGTCATGCTGCAAAAGTATATTTTAACGCATTGTTTGGCATGGATTTCTCACGGAGTCAAGATTGCCCGATTAATGCAGCATTGAATTATGGATATTCACTGATGCTTTCTGCAATTAATCGTGAAATTGTAATGAATGGATACATTACGCAGTTGGGGTTATTCCATGATAATATGTTTAACCAATTTAACTTGGGCTCAGATTTAATGGAACCGTATCGTGTGCTTGTCGATCGAAAGGTATGTGAAATGAGACCAATAGAATTTGAGCATGAACAAAAAATGAAATTAGTTGCTTTGCTAAATGAGGAAATAATAATGGAAGGCAAACATTTTGTCATCCTAAATGCGATCAAGCAATACGTTAAGAGCGTATTCGATGCTTTGAATGAGTCGGACATTGCGCAGCTTTCCTTTTATTCTTATGAGTTATAGGTACATGAGAGTGATAGTAATGTTCGACCTTCCTGTACTATCAAGTGCGCAGCGACGAGAATACACGAGATTTCGGAAATATTTGCTGAAGAGTGGGTTTGTCATGCAACAGGAGTCAATCTATAGCAAGTTAGCATTAAATACCAGCATAGCTCAAAGGATTGAAGATAATGTTCGCAAGAACAAACCTCCTGAAGGTTTGGTGCAAATGTTGACGATTACCGAAAAACAGTACGGTCGAATGGAACTTTTGGTCGGGGAAGTTACAAGTGAAGTGATTCAGAGTGATGAACGGTTAATTATACTGTAATCACAGTAAAAGAGGGGAGGGGGATGTTTGAAATTAACACATCCGGATGTTCATTTCGATATAGAATTTGGAAAGGATGATTCTCTGATACCAGTATGTGTTGTAGAATCGCCGGTAAGATGGCGGGAGATTCAAAAGGAATTAATATCTCAGCAAAGTGGTGATAGCGGTAACTGGGTATTGTCGGAAGGTGATAAAGAATTAAAAATCAGCAAAGTCATGGAAATGATATTTAATCCATTGCAGCTAGACGTTAATCAAAGAAAGCTGGTTACTGCCTTTTTGAAATCGTTTGCAGAAAAAGCGGTGAATGAAATGCATTGGAGAGAGGGGCAGGAGCTAAACACACATATCCAAACATTCTTTGGTAATCTAGAGGTGGAGTATTCGTTTGAGTTCAGTATCAATGAGGAACTTGATTATTCGAGTTTGGCGAAAGCTATGGGTATTCAATTAGTTACTGAATATGAAACGGACTTGGAGCGGTTATTGCAATATTGTATATTGCTCCAGGAATTGATAAAGCCAAAATTATTAATATTCTGGAATTTAAGACAATACTTTTCTGCTGAAGAAATGAAATTATTGTATTCGGAAGTGTGCTGTCGAGAATGGAATGTTTTATTAATGGAACATTGTATTGACAGTAGAATAGATGGTGAGAAGTGGTATATTATTGATAAGGATAACTGTGAAATCTATTGAAAAAAGAGAAAGATCTCGTTATACTATTATTTAGATAAGTGTGTTTGAGCGCAGTATAGATACATTTTATGTTAGTGATGGCATTTCATTTTCTGATTTGAGGTTTGAGAATGATGTAGAAATGTATGGTGCTCAAACTGGAAGTTCCGGTTTATTTGAGTTGATTTCGTTTGAGAATGATGTAGAAATGTATGGTGCTCAAACAAGGCACATATACAGAACAGTATAGACACTGTTTGAGAATGATGTAGAAATGTATGGTGCTCAAACTAGTTGCTGACCGATACGGAATATGCGCAGTTTGAGAATGATGTAGAAATGTATGGTGCTCAAACAAGTGGATGATTAAGTTTTTCAAGTCTGAGGTTTGAGAATGATGTAGAAATGTATGGTGCTCAAACTGCCGGAAAAGGATCTTTGACGGCAACCCAGTTTGAGAATGATGTAGAAATGTATGGTGCTCAAACGGTAGACAAACCAGAACCATCTAGTATATTGTTTGAGAATGATGTAGAAATGTATGGTGCTCAAACCCCACCCCTGTCAACGCTATTTGTACTCTAGTTTGAGAATGATGTAGAAATGTATGGTGCTCAAACATATCTTTTGGACGTATGGTGTTATCAACTGTTTGAGAATGATGTAGAAATGTATGGTGCTCAAACGATAATATTTATATTTTGAATAACACAAGAGTTTGAGAATGATGTAGAAATGTATGGTGCTCAAACGTTTTCAACGATAGAAAAGATACGAATCAAGTTTGAGAATGATGTAGAAATGTATGGTGCTCAAACTGCCATCTGTGAATTCTGAAAATAAAAATTGTTTGAGAATGATGTAGAAATGTATGGTGCTCAAACTTCATATTGCTTTTGATTTCCTGTTCCTATGTTTGAGAATGATGTAGAAATGTATGGTGCTCAAACTCCTACGCTATTGCATATGAACATACGAAAGTTTGAGAATGATGTAGAAATGTATGGTGCTCAAACAAGCAATGTTAGAAGAGAGGAGCGTGGAGTGTTTGAGAATGATGTAGAAATGTATGGTGCTCAAACGAAGTAGACGACTGATACGGAATATGCACAGTTTGAGAATGATGTAGAAATGTATGGTGCTCAAACTCGTCTGCACTGTCAAATCGTCGTAAGTCTGTTTGAGAATGATGTAGAAATGTATGGTGCTCAAACATATTACAAGCTACTAATTAATTCTTTCTTGTTTGAGAATGATGTAGAAATGTATGGTGCTCAAACTCCTGCATCTGAATGTACTGACTATTTTCAGTTTGAGAATGATGTAGAAATGTATGGTGCTCAAACGACACATTGTGTGATCCACCTATAACAGCAGTTTGAGAATGATGTAGAAATGTATGGTGCTCAAACTGACTTGGCAGAGGTGCAAAACGTTGTAGAGTTTGAGAATGATGTAGAAATGTATGGTGCTCAAACGATGTCGAGTGCAAGACCTACGGCAAAGGAGTTTGAGAATGATGTAGAAATGTATGGTGCTCAAACAAAACATTTTGGAATGTAAGCAGTGAGGGTGTTTGAGAATGATGTAGAAATGTATGGTGCTCAAACACCGTCTGACTTTGCCGGGGATACGAAAGAGTTTGAGAATGATGTAGAAATGTATGGTGCTCAAACCAATATTTCTCACAAAATCCGAAGCAGAAGGTTTGAGAATGATGTAGAAATGTATGGTGCTCAAACGTTTAGGGATCGCTCTAAACGTGCCAATCTGTTTGAGAATGATGTAGAAATGTATGGTGCTCAAACGATATAAATATCCATCCAATGATAGTTGACGTTTGAGAATGATGTAGAAATGTATGGTGCTCAAACTGTGCCTTGTTACAATAGTGTTGATGAATAGTTTGAGAATGATGTAGAAATGTATGGTGCTCAAACGAGTTTTCAGTCGCACTATCACTATCTCTGTTTGAGAATGATGTAGAAATGTATGGTGCTCAAACGTATAATATTAAAATAATCAACGACACACGGTTTGAGAATGATGTAGAAATGTATGGTGCTCAAACTTTGTTCGGAGATAACTCTACCGCGATCTTGTTTGAGAATGATGTAGAAATGTATGGTGCTCAAACGTTCTTTATGATGTCTCGAGCTATCGGGGGGTTTGAGAATGATGTAGAAATGTATGGTGCTCAAACTTTGACGATCCTACATATACATCATACAATGTTTGAGAATGATGTAGAAATGTATGGTGCTCAAACAGTAAGGGCGCGAATCTTACAAGCCTTAACGTTTGAGAATGATGTAGAAATGTATGGTGCTCAAACTTTTTTCAGTAAATTTATAACAATCGTGCGTTTGAGAATGATGTAGAAATGTATGGTGCTCAAACAAAAAGTCTATGGGTTATGCCGTCAAACGAGTTTGAGAATGATGTAGAAATGTATGGTGCTCAAACATATCTTTTGGACGTGTGGTGATGGCAACAGTTTGAGAATGATGTAGAAATGTATGGTGCTCAAACAAAGAATTAAGTATGTTGTTTCGGGTGTCGGTTTGAGAATGATGTAGAAATGTATGGTGCTCAAACCAGTACATGAAGATAAATATGCTAATCTAAGTTTGAGAATGATGTAGAAATGTATGGTGCTCAAACGGCGGGTAAAGGATCACTAACCGCTACACAGTTTGAGAATGATGTAGAAATGTATGGTGCTCAAACAGCCAAGCCTCCGGTATCATTGTCCAGACCGTTTGAGAATGATGTAGAAATGTATGGTGCTCAAACTGACAGGCACAGCACGGAGCACACTTCTTTGTTTGAGAATGATGTAGAAATGTATGGTGCTCAAATATACTTTAGCAATGGCGTATTTACCATTGGTTACAGAGATTGGGCACCGGAACATGAGAAAATAGGAAAAGGTGTAACTTTGACTGAGGATGAAATGATGAAGTTGAAGGAACTATTGTAAAGAGGTGAGAAGATGGATACGAGCAGGCTTATTGGCATGCGTGTTGTTAATGTTAACACTCATGCTATAGGAACAATTGAATATTTAAAAGATGGCTTCGTATAGCAGGAGAACTTGTGGAAGATAATGTTGGTGTTGTAGTAAACATCTCCAGCATTGAGTGAGAAACTTCACGATTGTTGGAGTGATCGTTTTTAATTTTAGACACTCCGATTATGGCATGGATTTGTGAGGGGTGCAATCCGTGGGCAGATTAGGCGCTTACTGTAGAAATGTAAAATAGTGAAAAAATAGTGTAATTTTAATGGAAAAATTGGCACTCTCGTGATATACTATGTCTAGAAAAACAAATGGTTGCAAAGTAGCTGTTTTTTCTTGGGCTCATTATATCAGGAGGGTGCTTTTTTATGATTAAAGTAACTTTGTCAAATGAAATATTAAAGTATATTACGGAGATAGATAAAAACAGGTATAAAGCATCAGAGGTTGCGTTGCCTATTGCGGTAGCAAGTAAGTTGCGGAAAAATTCAAAGAAGAAAAGTTCCTATGCATCTACTAAAATTGAAGGGAATCCTTTATCGGAGAAGCAGGTGGATGAGGTTATAGATAGCGATGAACGAAAACACTATCTTAAACCGGAGCAGGAGGTTCGTAATTATTTCCTGGCACTGAATTATTTGGAAGAGAAAGCGGCAAAGAAGGAGAGGTTTTCCAAGAAACTGATATTAGATGTACAGAAGTATGTTGAAAAGGGAGCTTCAAAAGAAAAAATCGGACTTCGAGGACCAATGCCCCCCGGAGTATTATTTGCTGTATATGATTCACAAACAGGGAATCCTGATTATATTCCTCCGGAATATATTGATATACCGGATCTGCTGGATGAATTGGTGGAATATGTGAATGCAACAGATGATCATCCGCTCATAATTGCAGCTGTAGTGCATTATCAGCTTGTAACAATTCATCCATTTGAAGATGGAAATGGGCGGACCGCAAGGCTGCTTTCGGGATATATTTTAGATATCAACGGATATGGTTTTAACGGAATTGGCTCATTAGAAGAGTACTTCGCATATGATATTGATGAATACTATGAATCAATCCAGATGGGACTGCCTGCACTGTATTATTCGGGACGAGAGAATCCTCCGCATCCTGAGATTTGGATCAATTATTTCCTTCACATGGTGCTGCTATACTCAAATAAGGTTTGCGAATTGTCGGAGAGTTCAAACAACGAAGAATTGGAAGGAAGCCTTTCATATCTAAAAGGGAAAGAGAAGGAATTGCTCTTGCTGCTCATGAAGAACTATAAAAGAGAGTTCACGCCGATCGAAGTCAGCAAAGAGCTTAAGGTTACAAATAAGACTGTAATAAATCGACTTGCAACACTTGTAAAAAATGGTTTCGTCATTCCGAATCTGGTTAAGGAACGTATACGTTCCTATGAACTTTCTGATTTTACCAAGCAGAATGAGAAGGAGATAAGAAAGCTTTTGAAGTGAGGCGGGAGATTGATGAAATAATGGATGGCAAAGTGGATAACAAAATTATAAAAAATTCCATCCGCTTTTGTGCTATAATTTATAAGTAGATGGAATCGTGAGGAGGTGATGTATCATGCTTACTGACGATGAGATTAGAGAAATATGTGACCGTTATGAGCTTATATATAATATAACAGACAATGTAGTTTTTATTCGCTCAGCATGTGGACGTTGGAACATATTTTTGCGAGGAGATGAGGTTGTCAATCTACGCCACGAGAATTATCGATGGGCGAAGGGGACAGCACAGAAAACACACAAGAAATTTGCTGAAAATTATCACGACCAGGAATTGGAAACGAAGGACTTTCGTGAAGTGGTCAGTTATATTGTGAAACATGATAAGAAGATGTTGCGCAATTTTAAGAAAAGAACAAAGCTGGACAAAATATTTGAGGAAATCGAGGAAAATCAATGTTCTGATTAACAGGGAAAGGTAGGTAGAATACTATGGATTTTTTTGGTTGGGAAGATTTGGACGGGGACGGTCATGTTGATGAAGTTGAGAGCCTGCTTGCAGACGATCTTATGTGTACGAATGATGAGGAACGTGAAATGAATGATGGAATCGGAGGTTTGGGTCCGACCTCTGGGTCGTCTGGGCTGGAAAGTGGTCTTGACGGCGATGTGGATGAGGAATTTCATGATGGACTGGAAATAGATTTACTGAATGCTGATATTGATCCGGATGATTTTCGGTTAATGGATGAGGAGGAAAGACTCGAGGCTTTGGATGACGCAGGTTTGGATCCTGATGATTTTGATGATTTTTTATGATTTTTGACATTGATTATAGTAATAGTGTGATGACATAGAGGACGGTATTCTTGATCGCGAGCAAAGACTTAGATCCTGCTCGCGATCTTGGATACCGTCTTTCTGGGATTCGAGCTTATATTCTCTCCAGATATCTCCTGCGGTAATATTCTATGGTTCTGTATTCCAAAATATCATGCATATGTTTTATAAAAGCATCGTTTTTTACGATATCTTTTAAGTCGTCTCTAATTGCAAGTGCAAAGCCGTCTTTTTCGACAAAGACCCCTTTTCCCGAAGCCTTCAAATATTTAATAGGCATGCTTTTGGCTTTGCGCAAATGTTGCTTATCTGTTATAGATTTGTATTCATCATATGTAATGTCCGCGGCAAAATCTTTCCAGTTTTTGCCGGTATTAAAAAAGTCTTTCCATGCTGCAAGAACTTCGTCATCCTTGACAGCTAATCGTACATTCCCATGATTAAAAAAGCTATAAAGAATAGGCATTTTATAGACTTTCTGCATATCTGTTGTTTCAATTAATGTCAGAAAGTCCTTGCCCAAACCTGAGCAAAGTGTTTCCTCTGTCTCAGAGAGCTCGTGCAACTTCTCCAAAAATTCCAAATAATGTCGGAATGGATTTTCTTTGGCATGCGTTATGCAATATCGGTAAACATCATCATCCATATAGGTGAATAATTGCATACGTGTAGGAATCTTGCCATCGAGCTTTTCTTTAACACGATAAAATTCATGTGTTATCCGCTCCTCCGCCTGTTAACAACAAAGGTACCCGTCCGGCTTTTTCGTAATTTCCTATGAAGTCAAGCACATTTAGGTATGTTTTTCCTTTGCTGATCCTAAGTCCACGTCCTAATTGCTGTAAAAAGACAACAGGAGATTCTGTGGGTCTTAAAAACATAACCATATCAAGATCTGGTATGTCAACACCCGCAGAAACACTATATTTTATATTAAATGTGTATAATTGCACCATATCTAGTATTTAATGGGGTATTACCCTATCTTTATGGCAAAAGTAAATATAAAAATCCTTTATTTATAGGCTTTCTCCGACTTTTGAACTAAAGTTATTAAGTATCGTTTTATGTGCATCTTAACCAAAAACGGGGTACTATATTTTTGTAATCAACTTTTTCCCCGCCTCTGCAAGAGGCTTCCTAAATGTATAAACTAATCCAGACACCACTGCCAATGAACCTAATATTTTCATGTTATGATTTCTATGACTTTCCCGCTGTTTCTCATAAAACTGTTTATTTTCTGTATCTTTTGCATACCTCTCTTTTTGCATTTCAGCAATTCTTTTTCTTATAGCAGCTCTTTCTTCATCACTTTCTGTGAATATTCCGGCTAACATGTCCCTGCTGTCCGGCATAAGGAAACCAAGAGAAGTGTGTGATTGGATCACTGCTAGTTTATCAGTTTCAACTCAATTGTAAAGCCTGCTGCGCACCGCAAAGCGGCTCTGGGCTTGACAAATGAGTTGTACCCGATAAATATCCATTAAGCCAATCAAGACGGTTTCCGTGTTCCGGAACACCGGTTTCCACATATCCGGAATTTAGGTTTCCTAAAACAAGAATATCCATTCTGCCTTTTCCATATTTAATTTTAGAATTTCATATTCTGCATTATCCGCTTCGCACAGTTTATTTACATATACTTCATTCGATTCAAGAATTGCTTTATCAAATTCCGTTGCATCACTTATAGCATTATTAGCAGTTCCTTTGAACATTTGTATTTTACGTATTTTATCTTCACCTTTAGTTGGTCTACGCTTTGCAACCACTTTTTTTGATTCACTCATGCAATTCCACCTCCAAATATTTTTATATTTTCTCTATCAACATTAGATCTGCCGGTAACCACCGAACAGAATTCAGCTCATCCCTGCTTAACCACTTAGCAGCTTCTGCTTCCTTCAGTACCAGCTCTCCAGTTATTGTCTCACACCAAAAGCAGTCCATTGAAAGATGAAAATTTGAATAGTCATATTCAATAGTATCTATTAAATCATATACTTTAATCTCTGTATCCAATTCTTCTTTAATCTCCCGTTCCAAAGCCTGTTGAGATGTTTCGCCTTCTTCTATTTTTCCTCCTGGAAACTCCCATTGACCTTGGAACTCTCCATATCCCCTGGCTGTAGCAAATATCTTACGCTTTTTCTTTACAGAATCACAAATAACTGCAGCAACTACTTTAACTGTTTTCATTTTCTACTGTCTCCATTACATCATTAAAAAATATTGAAATTGCTTTTTCCTTAATTGAATAGTATCTTTTATCTCTTGTGACATATGATACGTAGTCTCTTTTTGACAGTTTTTCCATTATCTTTGTTATTGCCAAATGATGCCGATCAACTTCATTTCCGATCTCTACCGCAGACATTTCATGCTGTCTATTATTGTATAAAACACGCAGTATATCAATTTCTATATCAGGCAAGCTTTCCGATTTCCACTTTGCTATCTGCTCCTTCATGATTTCTTCTAATTGATTTACTTCTTGAATACAATTCTTTCCTTGACAGTTTAAGCAGAATCCAAATTTTTTAGCAACTTCATATTCGGCTTTATCTTTATATTCATAACCACAATTACTACATTTTGGAACTTCAACAGCATTTATGGCTGCTGGTATAAAATCAGTATAATCAAATTCATCCTGTCTCCAATAATCATATGCTCTTCTAAACTCAGGCTTGCCATAATCTATTTGATTTTCCAAGCACAATCCATAATTCAAGCCGTAATAAGATACCCTGATGCCGGGCTTTCTACTACTTCCTTCATTAAACTTGCTTACAATATAATACAACTCTAACGTTTGTAAAATGCTTTCAATCTCTTTATCAATATAGAAATGCGATGTTGGAAGCCAATATGTTATACCAGATTTATACTTTTCTATAGTCTGCTTATATATATCTTTTATACTTTGTTTTCCTGTGTATTTTTCTATCAAACCTCTTTTTATGGTTTTCGTCATTTCTATCAAATCATCCATCAATTTCTTTTGTGTCATTTGTGTAAGAATTTTATTCTCATCAAAAAATGATTCCTTATATCTACTGTCGTTGCAAAAATCTGCCAATATATTGTTTACAAAATATGTTTTAGATGCATTATTTAAATCTGCAACTGTGATACCATTTCCTTTATTGATGGAATTAAGAAAACTGTACTTTAAAATATAGCCAAGGCTTCTGGGAATACCTGCGGATGCATAGAATAACGTTTTATAGTATATATCTATTTTTTCTTTAGCAGTATCAAAAATATCGTCTGCGTCTAATTGCCCATTCGTATATACTGAAATTCTCTTTTTCAGCGTTCTCTTTATATAATCAATTCCTGACGCTTCAACATTCTTGTAATTTGTTGATGTTTTCTCATATACATCATAAAAATCAAGAGAATATGATACTATTTTCGAGGAGTCTATATTTCCTAAATATATTCTATATGGATATGCAGCGAGCTTAATAACAAAAACATCATTATATGAAGAAATAATTGGCGCTATTAAGGAATCTACTATTAATTTCTGTGAATCCTTTGTCAATTCACTAAAATCATCTAAAAATAGATATACTTTCGTCACTGAATGTTTATCCAATATCTTCTTCATTTTATTTAAAACCGTATTTATGGAGAAAATACGCATTTCTTGTTTTGTATGTTGTTCTTCTGTTGCATTCTTTTGTGAAAAAGACAACCCTGCTTCTGCTTTTTTATCTGTATTCGCATGAAGATTAAACTGCGTATTTTTTTCACTATTTGTAGTGAATTGCATTGTTCTTCTGAAATTTTCATCTATGTATTCACCATTTTTTATTTTCTCAAAGAGTTTTTCAATATCTTTATCTTGAAAAATCTTCTTACAATCATTTTTTATTTTCTCTAATATTTGATTAAAAAACTTCAAATAGACATTATATTTGTTCATCAGCTCCTGTTCTTCACTATTTGATGTTCTAATTTCCTCATAGCAAGATTGTAAATTTATGTATACTGATATTACACCTTTCTTTTCTTTAAGTTTTTCTTCTGCTTGTAAAAAAATAGTAGACTTTCCAGTTCCCCTACGCCCCTTAAAAATAGCATGGTTTCCATCTAATGCTTGTTTTAAGAAATAATCATTTTCAAACAAATCCACATATAATTGTGGCAACAAATTTTTATTTTCATCGTCTCGAATATCAGGACGACCACTTTTTATCAGAGATTTAAATGCTTCTTCGATATTATCCCTCTGGGACAGCAATGTTAAACCATCCATTGTACTTCTCTCCTTTATCATCTATATCAATTTATCCTTCAGTTTCTGCAAGCTATCTTCTATTTTATCGACATCAACAAAATGCAAATTTACTGTTGTTCCATCTCCACTTTCAAACCGGATTGGAGAATGATTTCTCATTTCATCATTCATCGGATATAACAACCATATTTCAGGAGTGTTATATTTCTTGGAGTATGCATACTGGTCCTATGTCAAGATTTAGTACAAGTTAAAATGAGTTTTTCTCATTCTAAC
>OJNH01001175.1_pt1 | contig 21543 bp, 22 predicted proteins | sample 1597361 | NCBI WGS metagenome assembly OJNH01 (sample SAMEA2452136, study PRJEB22498) | human gut metagenome | biome: human feces; feature: human gut; material: feces | place: Australia | collected 2012
GTAAGTGACGAATGTGAGGAGTGTTTTTTATGCCGGATGAAAAAGTACTGCAGGTAGCGATACTTATATGGGGATGTGTATTTTGTGCCATAGCTGCATTATGTATGAGAGCGTTTCAAGTTTTGTGTAAACAGAAAAACTGATATAAAATATGTCATTAGTTATCGATGACAGAACCTGTTTTCAGGGTTTTAAACTGAAAGGTGCAGGCGAGCTTATTCCTGATATTATGGGAGTATGAAACTTTTTTTTCGATGATATCATCCTGCATATCTAACTTCCATAAATTGTCTTTCGTTATCAGAAATCGGTGGATTTTCCAGCGCTTTAATCCAGTAGATTTCTCCATCGCATTCTAACTGAATATACATCTTTTCGTTTATGAGTGCGCATTTAATGATTTTTGTTAATGATCCGGTTTTCAGTGTTGTGTTCACCGCAGTAGCGCCTGGTCTGGTATACACCGGAAGATCACTGTTTACTGTGAAATATCGGCTGCTTCCATCTGCGGAATATATTTCTTTGTAAGATCCATATCTGCTTGTCGGAACAAATCTTCCATTGACATATTCGTAGGTGAAATTAATTGCATTGATACCAAGAGAATAAGAAACGATGCTCTCTGTAATTACAATCTTATTTCCATTTAAGTTGGTAACTTCACCTATGCGATGGTCTCCGTATCCTGCCATAATCTCAGTGAAATCAAGGGCCTTTCTGAACTTTCCGTTTGTGTATTTTAATAATGCACATACAGGTCCGTCACCATTCTCGGCTGGTGCATAGAGATATAAAAACGGCTGTCCGTTTTTCAATGTATAAATATTTGCTATAACATTATAAAAACGTGTATTTTTTAATCTGTAAGCTGTTTTTCCATTAACCGATACAGTAAGTGACGAATATGCTTCATCGTCGGTTTGATTGGCTGCTCTGATTCTGATTTTATCTTTCGTTCCATCACCGGTAACATCATATGCTGTGTATGTCCGATTTGCTTTTAATTGGACCCCATTTGCCGTTGCTTTTACGGGTCTGGAGAAAATAATTGCAAAACCAATTGCCAGAAACATAGTAAACACAGAAATAAAATTGTTTCTTTTTCTCATAAAACATGACCCCTTTCGTGTAGGAATTGCTATAATTTTTATATTTTTATTGTATCATTGTATATGTGCAAATTGTATTTTTTAAGTTACAAAATCCTGAGATAATTTTATGAGAACCAATCCTCTTCCCGATGCATCTAATTAGTGTAAAAGTAAAAAGTAAACACGTGTAGTAATCCGGCTGGACAAAAGGAGAAGACAAAGTTATGACAAAAGATGTATTTATTAAGGAGGTTCGGGATGCAGAAGCCATGCTGTATCATATATCAAAGTCCATTCTGAAGAATGACTCTGATTGTGGGGATGCTGTGCAGGAAACAATTCTTAAGGCATATGAAAAACTTCCCACTTTAAAGAAAGAAAAATATTTCCGAACATGGATCACAAGGATATTGATCAATGAATGCAAAGGGATTCTTCGGAAAAGAAAAAATGTTATTCCATATGAAGAATATATGGACAATATGAAAATGACTGAGGAGGACAGATACAGTCATCTGTATATGGCGATTATGGAACTTCCGGAGGATCTGAGGGTTTTGGTAACATTGTATTATTTAGAAGGATTTTCATTGAAAGAGATCAGTGAGGCTCTGGATATTCCGGAAGGAACGATCAAAAGCAGACTTTCACGTGCAAGAGAGTTTTTGAAGGTGCAGTTATCCGAAGAAGAGAAAAGACCGGCAACTGGGAAAAACAGCAAGCAATTAAAGAGAATAACAGGAAAGGGGAAAATGTCATGTTAGAGAAGAAATGGAATAATATCGCACCGGAAGTACCACAGGATTTTCATAATAAATTTGAAGATACACTAAAACAGATTGAACAGGCGGATTCAGTTGATAAAAAATACAAAAGAAAAAAAATCAGTGGACGATTATTGATTGCAGCAGCAGTAATCTGTACTGGTATGGCTGTTACTGTGGCTGCAAAAGAGTTCTTTAAATGGAATGATTACCTGGTGAAAAGACTGGATCCATCGGAGGAACAGCAGGAGACACTGCAGGAATCAACTTATATTCAGAATATAGACCAGTCTGTAACACAAAATGGTGTGACGGTTACCCTGACAGATTCTATTCAGGATCAGGGATTCCTGTATGCTTTTTTTGAAGTGAAAACAGATGACAGTATTTCTATGACTGATCATACTTCTTTTGAGGAGATGACACATTTTAAGATCGATGGAAAGGAAGTATATGCAGTGGACGATAACAGATTTGGAAGTTTCAATACTGGGGTAGGACAGGATGTGTTACTGAAAACAGATCAAAATTCTGCACATCTTAAATATTTTAACGCCTGTATATCTTATGACGGTGATTATGATCTGAGTAATAAAACAGTAGAAATCACATTAAAGAATCTTACGGAGGAAGGAGATTATGATACGACTGTTATTACAGATGGAACATGGGATTTTAAATGGACTCTGGGTGCAGTAAAGCCTCCGACAACTCTGGAAGTGAACCGGAAATGTGATTTTGGAGGTTATGAAATCACTGTGAAAGAAATGGAAGTAACGCCCCTTTTATGGTCATTATATCTTGATTATGATGAAGCTATGAAGGTGTATGAAGATGAAAAAAACAAATTTGAGTACGCAGGTACGGACTATGGCATGGATCTTTATGCCAGAACTAGTATTGACCAGGTGCGTTATAAAGATGGAACAGTTTTAACACTTGATAGGACCATGGGAGGCATCGCTGGCGGTGGAGAAAAACAGGATAAGGAAAATGGTGTCATGATCATCAGAAACAGCTTCCCGCAACTGGTTGATGTAGATAACCTGCAGGCGGTACATTTTGGGAACATTGACCAGTGGCTTGAAGTGCGGGGATAAAAGTTTTTTCGGTGATACAGAAAAATCCTCCCATAATTAGATAATGAGAAAATACAAAAAGAACCGATACAAGGTCTTTGCAAGACTGATATCGGTTCTTTTTGGCTAAGTCTGCCAACTATGAAATTTTGTTTATATATTAACGCATCCTGTTCATGTACAGGAAACGGATTCTAGCGTATACTGAAATTATTGATTACAAGGTCTACATGAACTGCAAATACAGATTCCGGGTTATATCCGGAAGCCATATTTTGCACTTACCGGTAAAATCTGTAATAGTTGGCATAAAAGTTCATTACATATTCGATATAAGCTTTAAATTTTTTCATTGTCTGTTCCTCCTCTTCTTTACGGGACGGGGAACATGCACTGGGGCTTTTGAAAAACCAGCTCCGTTATACCAGGGAGGAAAATATCTCCTGTGTGGGAGGCGGCATTTATCCCAACATGCTGTGTGCACACCCTCCGTTCCAGATTGATGGGAATTTTGGCTTTGCAGCTGCAGTTGCAGAGATGCTTATCCAGAGCAGGAAAGGGTATATCCTGTCACTTCCGGCACTTCCGGATGAATGGAAGGATGGAAAAGTCCGGGGAATGAAGGCACAGGGCGACATCACAGTTGATTTTGAATGGAGAGAGGGCAGGATACACAGGGTTCGCCTCTGTTCTTCCCATGAGCAGAAAGTAACGCTGGAATGTAATGGAATTTCGAAAACAGTATTTTTAAAACCTGATGGGACAGAGAATATGATTTTTGATTGATCTGTCCTGAGGGGCTGGAATCATTGGCAGCCGTATCATGTAAAAGCACATGGTACGGCTGCTTTTAGTACCTGGAATATTTTATAGCACCTTGACTGATAATCATGAAAAGCATGGAAGTGTTCAAACTAATCTTTTGGGGATTTTCTGAGATTGTTAAAAAAAATTGCAACTTTTTTGGGAGTTTGCACGTCTAATAAGTAGAAGCACATAAAGAAAAGCTTTTATACAATATTTCCTGATGACCGGTCTGATATAGGAGAAGGGAGACGACAATGAATGAGATTTTGATACGAAAAGCAAAGAAAGGCGATAAAGATGCTTTTTGTCGGCTTATAGATGAGAATGTACAGAGTATGTACAAGGTTGCAGCGGCATATCTGAAAAATGATGAAGATGTTGCGGATGCAATACAGGATACGATTCTTTCCTGCTATGAAAATTTGAAAAGTCTGAAACAGAACAGATATTTCAAGACATGGATGATCCGAATTCTGATCAATAAGTGCAAGGACATGATACAGAAGAAAAAGCTGGTTACTTATACGGATCAGATGCCGGAAACGCCTTTTCACGAAGAAAAATATGCAGCAATGGAATGGATCCAGGCCTTAGAGCCATTGGACAGTAAATACCGCTTGGTTGTTCTTCTATACTATATGGAAGGATTTGGTATCCGGGAAATCAGTGACATTCTGGATATGAAGGAAAGCACTGTAAAATCTCGTCTTTATCGTGGCAGAAAACAGATTGCAGAGATGTATGGATATAAGGTTAAGGAGGGACGTGCCTAATGATGACTTTAAATTATAATGAGAAAGACTTCCAGAAAAAACTTCAAAAGGACATAGAAATGCCGGAAATCGTGCATGAACATATTAATCAGGCATATCGTTTGATTGAAAATAACGCTGTTTTACAGAAAAAAGCATCAAAGGATCCATATCATTGGATGAAAAGTGGAGGCAGGATAGCAGGAGGGATGGCAGCGGTACTGGCAGTAGGATTTGTATTCTGTGCAATCAATCCGGTAATGGCAAAAAATATCCCGGTTGTAGGAGGACTCTTTGAAATTTTACAGGATAATGTGAGTTTCTTTGGTGACTTTTCAGATCATGCAACAACTTTGGAAGCTGTTGATGGAACGAAGACAGATAGCAGTGAAACAGACGGAGCCAAGACAGATCATGCCAATAATGATGCTATTTACACTAAGACAGCAGATGGGCTGACAATTACATGTTCTGAGGTATATGCAAACAGCCAGGCAATTTATGTGACTATGCAGTTTAAAAGTGATAAACCGTTCCCAGAAACAGAAACTGGGGCGGAAAGTGGAACACCGGTCATTGATCTGGATATGACTGGCGGTGTGGACTTTAATTCAGAAGCTAGTCCGGTGATCGACGGTCAGGTGGAAGGACAGTTTCTGGATGACAACACCTATGCATGCATTTTCCGTTATGATCTTGCTCAGGCGACAAAAGACTATACGGAATATAATGAGAAATACAATGAAATGACACAGCAGGTAATGGATGAGATGGGAATAACTCAGGCGGACTTAGATGATCAGACGGATGAAGGTTATGCGCTGCTGGAAGAGTTTATCAATAAATTGTCTGAACGTGGTGGAGAATATCAGAAGTACATTAAAGATATTGATATTCCAGATACCTTTAACCTGCATCTGGATATTACGAAGGTAAGAGGACTGGAAGCAAACTATCAGTGGTCAGAAGAGGATGAGAAAAAATATGGAAGGGATGCTGGCTACTACAAATATGAAGGTGACTGGAGTTTCGATATCCCGGTTACAGTAGATGATTCCCGGACAGAAGTATTGGAATTGAATGATACAAACGATGCTGGTATCGGACTCAAATCCGTAATTCGTTCTCCGTATGAACTGACGGTAAATGAACTTTATAAGGAAGGATCCAACAGTGACTGCTTCATGGTAGCGCTTGATGCCAACGGAAACACACTTCCATATAATGAGTCTACTGGAAACTGTAATAACTTCGCAATTCAGGACAGGGATATTTCGACAGTAGATATTTATTTCCTGGATTATATCCAGTATATGGATGAACTGAAGGGGCAGCAGAATTTTGATAATCCTACGAAAGAAGACGGACAGAAATGGAAAAAACTTCTGGAGGAAAATGCAAAGTACCATAAGACATTACATTTTGATAGTGACAATGCAAAAAACTAATTGATTCAAAGAAAGATAAATAAGACATGAGACCAAAAGAAGTGATAGGGCAATCAATGAGAACCACAAAATCGGCAAGACCAGGTTCAGTTGTTTATGTGCCGATGGATAAATCGGAATTCAGATCCATTATATTTTCAGAAAAGAAGAAAAATAAAATTAAGAAAATTGTAATATTGATTATATTGATGATTTTTGTTATAGGCTGTTGTATTTATGCAGGTATATCTTATTATTACTCATATCACTTCTTTTATGGGACGACCATCAATGGGATTGACAGTTCAAATAAGACAGCATATGAGGTTGAGCAGGAGATTGCTGGGAAAAAGGATAACTATACTATTCAGGTAAGGGCAAGAATGCAGGACCCGCAGGCCATTACAGGAAAAGACATTGATTATAAATACGTATCCAGCGGTGTGGTTCTCCAGCTGCTGAAAACTCAGAAATCATGGGAATGGATCGGCAGTCTTTTTGAAATAAAAAACTATATGGTTCAAGAAGAGACTTTTTTCAGCCGGGAGAAACTGGAAGAACAGGTAAATTCATTAAATTGTGCGAAAAAAGAGAATCAGATAGCACCGGAAAATGCGTATGTAAGTTTTGTTAACTCAGAATTCACTATTGTGCCAGAAACGGAAGGCAACGAATTAAATACCAAAGAAGCTTATCAGATGATATGCAGGGCAATCGATAACGATGCGGCAGAGGTAAATCTGGAAAGTGATCCAAAGGCTTATAAGAAAGCAGATGTGACGAAAGAAAGTTCAGAACTTCAGAATATGGTAAATACATATAAGAACCTGACAAAAGCAAATATCACATATACATTTGGAGACGAAACGGTAACACTCGATGGGAATACCATCAAAAACTGGCTGCAGTTTGACGAGAAAGGGCAGCTGCTCCAGAATGATGAAGCCTTCCGGCAGCATGTAGTGGATTATGTGGCACAGCTTGCAGCAGATCATGATACAGTTGGCACTGAAAGACAATTTCAGACCATAAGCGGAAGGACAGTGTATGTATATGGCTCAGCCTATGGATGGAAGATTGATCAGGACAAGGAAGTAGCACAGCTCATGCAGGAAATTCAGTCAGGAACCCAGACAACCAGGGAACCGGTATATTCTATGAGGGCAAATGCACACGGGATCAATGATCTCGGAAATACATATATAGAGGTAGATCTTACAGAGCAGTATATGTGGTATTATCAGAATGGAAATATTATTTTCCAATCAGAAATCGTATCCGGACTGCCAAGCGATCCGGATAGAAAAACACCCCCTGGAATATTCACACTGAATTCAAAGAGCAGTCCGTCCGTGCTGCGAGGTGAAATGACAGCAAATGGAACCTATTCTTATGAACAGCCGGTAACGTACTGGATGCCATTCAATGGAGGAATTGGCTTTCATGATGCAGACTGGCAGCCGTATTTTGGTGGTGACAGATATCTTACAGGTGGTTCTCATGGATGCATCAATCTTCCACCAGAAAATGCCGGACAGCTTTATAGTCTTATTCAGTATGATGTCCCGATAATCTGTTTTTACTAATTCTATATTCAAGATGTACAGGACAGGAGCTAAGTTGTAATGCAGCTGGCTCCTGTTTTTCATTGTCAACAGTATCAGCCTGACGCATGATCACCATTTCGGTAATCCAGAACAAAGCAGACTTGATGTGGAAGTGGAAGAGCGATTGGTAAAAGCTAGCAATCTCTTCCTTTCACAAAGAGTGAAGAAGAGAAGGCACATTAATGGGATTGACGTATCAATACTGGAACCATATAATGGGTACAAAGAAAAATTTATTTATGGAAATAAACACATTGACAGAGCATGCAAAAGTGCTGTGATTAAAGTTTAAAAAGAATCCTTATGAATATCATAAGTAATGCTGTCAAGTATAACAAAGAAAAAGGAGAGATACTGCTCAGCTATTATGAAACACAGGTGGATGACAGACATATACTGTTTGAGTTTCACTGCAAGGATACCGGAGTTGGAATGAGTAAAGAATTTCAGAACCATATTTTTGAACCATTTACTCAGGAAACAGGCGGTGCAAGATCTGTTTATGGAGGAACAGGTCTTGGTATGCCAATTACAAAAAAACTGGTAGAGAAAATGGGCGGTACGATTAAATTTGAAAGCGAGAAAAATGTAGGAACCACATTCATGGTACAGCTCCCATTCCTTATTTCTGCTGATATGAAGCAGGCAGAAAGCCAGGAAGACGATGTATCAATTGAAGGTATGAGAATCCTTTTGGCCGAAGACAATGAATTGAATATGGAAATTGCGGAATTCCTTCTGACAAATGCAGGAGCAGTAATTATAAGGGCTTCAAACGGCAAGAAGGCTGTTGAAGCATTTGCAAAATCAGGTGTTGGTGAGGTCAATGTAATTCTGATGGATATTATGATGCCAGTTATGGATGGCCTGGAAGCTACCAGAGAAATACGTACAATGAACAGAAGTGATGCATCTGCTGTTGTGATTATAGCTAGAGGGGGCATATCAATTGGACAATGATATGCCCCCCTGCCGATGTTTGTTAACTGATGCATTTTGTTTATATATTCCCTTATTTTGTACATGGACTCTTTTATATGGAAGGTGTATAGTGAATGAAAACTATATGATAAAGATTATGGAGGCATAAGATCATGGCTAACTTGATAAATTTTGTTACGCTGTTGAATGGAAAATTTGATAATAAGGATCAATTTGAGAAAATAAGTAAGACAAATCCACAGTATCCATATGCAAAGCACATCAATACAATATGTAATTCAAAAATCGCAAATCTCCCAAATGGTTTCGAAGGCGTATTTATGATTGAAGAGAGCTATTATTCTGTACAGGGAACTATCCGCTCTTCTTCACATTTGTTTCTTTTCATGGAAGAAAGCAATTCAATAAAACTTATTTCTTATGAGATACCGGAAGGATATGATAAAAAGAATTTTACTTACAAAATCTTCAAAGGTGCCGACTATGATCAGCTAAAGTGTTCTGCAAAATTTACTCCTGCATTTTTCAGAAAATCAGGTGATACATGGGAAGGCGGAAGTGTAAGTATGTTTTCTCCCGTATTGAAATTTTCTCTGCATGAAAAGTTCACTGAAAATCAATTGGAAGTATCAGAGTCCATGGAAGTAAATGGGAAAAGAACTTTTGGTTATGATGAGCCGATTATTTACAAACGAATAAAATAGAACATTGACAGGGGATGCTCTGCTAAAAAGATTGATTTATTAAGAAGAGCAGAATTCCTAAAGAAAGAGGAATACGTATGAACATTGTTTTTTCATCTGATAAGAAAGAATATAATACTATTAAAAAAGGTACTGAAATACTGCTGGCTGAAAATGACGGTTTCAACCAAAACATAGAATTGTTTGTTAAATTTCAGGACAGACCAGAAATATTGATCAATAAAAGAAAAAACCAGATTCATATCATCTGTCGGGAAATATCTCATTATTACCGGGCACTTAATTATGCCATACATCATATGGAAGAGGATGAATTTCAATATCAAGAGCATGTCTGCTTTGAAAGAAACGGTCTTATGCTGGATTGTTCCAGAAATGCTGTATTTACAGTTGAAAAGGTGAAATTCCTGATCAAGACACTGGCAAAACTTGGAATGAATGTACTCATGCTTTATACAGAAGATACCTATGAAGTAGAGGGGCAGCCTTATTTTGGGGCTTATCGAGGAAAATACACCAAGGACGAAATAAAAGAGCTGGATGCTTACGCTTCCATGTTTGGGGTAGAGCTTGTTCCGTGTATTCAGACCCTGGCTCATCTGCACAATGCGCTGAAGTGGCCGGGAATGGATAAGATTCGTGATTCTGCGGACATTCTCCAGCCTGAAAAAGAGGAAACTTATCAGTTTATTGAAAAGCTGCTCAGCTCAGTAAAAGAGAATTTTTCTACCAACAGGGTACATCTTGGAATGGATGAGGCTGTCATGCTGGGACTTGGAAATTATCTAAAAGAAAATGGATATAAAAAAGGGTCACTGATAATCAGGGAACATTGTAACAGGGTCGTAGATATTTGCAGAAAATTAGAATTAAAGCCTATGATATGGAGTGACATGTACATTACAGCAAATTCTACAGGCGGATACTATGATCTGCCCGAAAACACGGACTGCTCCAAATGGGAAAAACCGAAAAAAGATCTAGGATTAGTATATTGGGACTATTATCATGATGATACCAGAACCTATGAAAAAATGCTGGATATCCATGCGCAGCTTTCGGATAACGTTATTTTTGCAGGAGGATCTTGGATTTGGAACGGAATTTCCCCCAATTATTCTAAGACCTATGCGTGTACCAAAGCAGCGCTTTCTACTTGTAAAAAATACAATATAAAAGAGGTTCTCTGTACAGCATGGATGGATAATGGTGCAGAAACCCCGGTGGATGCTTTGCTTCCGGGACTTGTACTTTTTGCACACCTTGATTTTCACAGAGACTATGACGAAACAATCCTTAAGCAGGAGTTCAGGAACTGCACAGGCGGAGAATTTGATGATTTTATGGCACTTGACAATTTTGATTCCTTATTCTTAAATACGAAAGAGAATAAAGAGGCTCAAAATCCTTCAAAATATCTGTTATACCAGGATCCAATGTTAGGCATTTTTGATTATCATGTGAAAGAATCAGGTGTCAATACAAAATCTTACTACCAAAACATACAGAAATGTATGAAGGAATGTGCAAAAAAAACAGGAAAATATCAGCTTTTATTTTCATTTTATGAAAAACTGGCGGCGGTATTAGCTGATAAAGCCGATTTGGGCATGTGTATAAAATCAGCATATGACAGATCGGACAGAGCAGCGTTGAAAGATATCAGTCAGAATGTTATTCCTGGAATCATCTGCAATCTGACAGATATGAAATCATCAAGAGAAAAAATCTGGATGAACGATGCAAAGCCATTTGGTTATGAGATTCTGGATATAAAAATTGGTGGCGTGATTACAAGACTTAAAAGTACAGGATACCGGATTGACAATTATCTGAATGGAAATGTGCTTCGTCTGGAAGAGCTGGAAGAGGAAAGACTTCCCTATTTTACCAAAGGAATGGACAAGCGGGAGAACTTATGGAATCGCATCATCAGTGGATGTGATTTGAATGACACGATCTGATAAAGGTAAATGAAAGGAATCAGGCTACGTATGAAAATTTTAGTGATTTTAATAATTTTTGTATTTGCATTGTCTCTCTTTCGAATGATTCTGGAATGGAGTAAAAATAATAATAAATGTTCTCACCAGCGTTATAAACGATCAGAAAATAACGGTTTATACAGGAAATCAAAACTATTCTCACAGAATGGTTTTGGTTTCCTTTTTTGCTGTTACAAATCAGTTACAACTGCAATATAGAATTTAATGTATAATTAACCTGTGAAAAGATAGTTATAAAAACATGTGAGGTAATAATTATGAAGGCAAGAATCCTTGTGATAGAAGACGAAATGTCAATCAATGACCTGCTATGTATGAATTTGGAGATTGCAGGGTATGAAACAGTAGGATATCTGGATGGAAATGAGGCATATGAAGCAATTATTCAAGATCATGCGTTTCAGTGTGCACTTGTAGATATCATGCTTCCCGGAAGAGACGGATATAGCCTGTTACCGAAACTGAAGCAGTATGAAATCCCCGTAATATTTCTTACCGCAAAGGGAGATATCGCGAGCAAGATAAAGGGATTAAAAGACGGTGCAGAAGATTATATTGTAAAACCATTTGAAATGCTGGAAGTGATGGTCCGTCTTGAAAAAGTACTGGAACGCAATGGCACTGTACAAGAACAGATTCAAATTGGTGATGTCATCATTGATACTGCTAGTCGTACTGTTACAAAAATGGGCATGGAAATCTATTTAAAGCCAATGGAATATAACTGCCTCATGGTGTTCGCCAAAAATCCGAATAAAGCACTGACCAGGAATCAGATCCTGCAGGAACTGTGGAATGAAGAGTTCTGCGGAGAAACAAGAACTGTGGATGCACATGTGGGTCGTATCAGGAAAAAGCTTGGCTGGCAGGATAAGATTAAAACAATTCCCAGAATCGGTTACAGACTTGAGGTGGATTTATGAAACTCTTAATAAAGATCTTTTCTCAGACTACATGTATCATTTTGTTGGTATCGTCAGGGATCTTTCTCTATACCACTTATTGTTGGAAAAATCAGAGTATACAGAATATCAACAGTTATGAAAGCAGTATATTCAGAACAAATATCTTACAGTTTGAAAATAAAACAAGCCTTTCTGACAATCAGAAACAGAATGCCGACAACGAAATGCGCCCCCAAATAGTTACTTATGCTTTTCGGCAGGTTTTTCATGACAGCGCGGTTTTATATCTTGATGGAAAAATGATCTATAATGGAACTGTTTATGAATTCGATGTAAAAAAGTTAAGAGAATTATGTGAAAGTAAGGCAAACATGGTGGATCATGGCAGCAACAGTGACGGTCATGGCCCTATGGTCAGTCAGATAAATGGAAGGACACTTTTGTTATTTTACTATGGCAATGTAAATATGGGATATCAGATTGTTACTTATAAAGATATAACAGATGTAATAGAAAAAAGTCATCTGCTGTTTTTTCAGACGGGTGGATTTACTTTATCTTTGATCGTGGTGATGGGAATTATCCTTTATTTGAGCCTTCGAAAAATCACAGCACCGCTTACAAGCCTAAGAGAAGCTACGCTTCTTGTTTCTGAAGGTATTTATGATTTTAAAGTACCGTCAGAGGGCAATACAGAACTTGCGCAGGTAGGTGCAACCTTTAATTTTATGACAGGTAAAATAAAAGAACAAATTGAAAGTCTTTCTAACATAAACCGGACACAAAAACAGCTTATTGGAAGTCTGGCTCATGAGCTGAAGACCCCAATGACTGCAATCATAGGCTATGCAGATACATTGCTTACTGTGCGCCTAACCCCGGAAAGGCAGGAGAAGGCTCTGATTTATATTGAAAATGAATGTCGCAGGCTGTCAAGACTTTCTATGAAAATGCTGGAATTAACCGGACTCTACGAAGCTTCGGAAGACTCATTCAATCCAGTGGAAATACAGGTGGATAATTTCCTGAAAGAAGTAAAAGAACTTATTGATTGCAGGCTTCAAGAAAAAAACATCTCTCTTGATGTATTTTGTGAACCAAAAGAATTGGTAAAGAAGTTTGATCAGGACTTAATGATAAGTGTAGTGACAAATCTAATTGATAATGCAGTCAAAGCTTCCAGGAAAGAATCTAAAATTGTGCTTGAGGCAACCCCAGACCATCTGATGGTTCAGGATTTTGGAAAGGGAATACCGAAAGAGGATCTGGAAATGGTGACGGAACCATTTTATATGGTAGACAAATCTCGTTCCAGGGCAAAAGGAAGTGTAGGACTCGGTCTTTCTTTATGTCAGAAAATTATAGAACTGCACGATTTCCAACTGAAGATTGAAAGCAATCCGGGAAAAGGAACTACCGTCTCTGTTTTCTGGTAATCACACTAACGTTTACATATCAGTTACAAATCGCGAAAGATTTGGTGTAATGCTCGATGATATACTTATAACAACCTTAGAAAGGAGAAATTACCAGAAATGAGAAAAAACATAAAAAAATTTGCAGGAATAGTGCTTTGTATTGGAATGTTTACAGGATGCGCACAGACCCCGGACTCTTCTTTGGTAAAGCCGAAGGGGAGCAAGGCTGTAGATGCCTATACGGAAGCGGATGATGTTAGCGGTTCTAAAGGAGAAGCATCTGAAAGCAAGAACGATGACGGTTCAGATTCAAAGACAACCATCAGGAATCTCATCGATGCTCCTCAAAATTATAAAAGCCATGTGGAAGATGACAGTGCCAAGCTCGTGGTAAATACAGATGCAAGCGTAGAAATTCCGGAAGTGGAAAAGATATCTGCTATTTCTGTCACTGCGGCAGAAGTTACCCAGGAGCTTCTCGACCGTATTACAAACGCATTCTTCTCAGAGGCAAAACTTTATACCCTGGATAGTTATTATGTGAAGACAAAGGATGAAATTAAAAAAACTCTGGATGAACTAAAAGAAGACGTTGCTAACGGAAACCTGGATCCGTATAACTATGGAACAGACGATGATGGGAATTATGTCTATGATATCTATGAAGATATTGAGACATGGGAACAGGAATACGAAACTGCTCCGGAAAAGAAAACCCTGACAGAGGCAAAACCTGTTGCCGGAAATTATTTCAGTTGTATTGCACAAATGCCAGACGATTCACAATACTACTATATGATATCTTCCGATGGCTCCGATACCTTGTCAGTCAAGATCAAGAAAGCAGCAAACAAGGGCGGGGAAAAAATACCGGAGGATGCAATGTGGTGTGATTACGGATATTCTGAAGAGGAAGAAAAACCCACAGAAGAATCTATCGGGCTGTCCCTGGATGAAGCAAAAAAACTTGTAAAGGAAAAAGTTGAAAAAATGGGCATCACAGATTTACAGTTTTCTAACTGGAATTACGCGGTGTGCAAAAGTTTTGAAGGCGATAATAGTTCAGGTAATTTTGGAAATGGATATAGAATTGATTATGCACGTACCATAAATGGTGTGCCGGTAACTCAGACAATTGCAGACGGTGGGGCATTGGAAGATATGGACAGCACGATGGAAACATGGTCTTATGAAAGTCTCTGTTTCTATGTCGATAAAGATGGCATAGAAAGCATGACTTATTCAAATCCCTACACAATTGGTAACATAAAGACAGAGAATTTAAATCTTCTTTCATTCAGCGAGATTATGAAAATTTATGAAAAAATGATGGTGGTAACAAACGCTGATAATATGCAATATGAAAATTCCAGAGTCTATAATATTGATCGGATCGTTCTTGGCTATGCCAGAATATATGAGCCGTCTACTGACGCACACACAGGTATTCTGATCCCCGTCTGGGATTTTTTCGGCAGCATGACTTCAGAAAGTGAATATAACGGAGAAACAGAATCAAATACCAGTAAAGATCCAAATGAAAGTTTCCTCACCATTAATGCCGTGGATGGCAGTATCATAGACCGGAATCTGGGTTACTGACATGAGACAGGTATTTGGAATTGTAAGGTACAATTTCTTCGGATTTTTACGCAATCCCAAAGTTATTTTTATATTTCTGTTAGAATTTGTACTTAGTTTCCTGCTTACAGGCAGAATCATGGTTGTAATGGAGACCTACGATACACCGGTACAGGCCATTGAACCATTTATCTGGACATTTGGGGATGGGATAGCAGTACTGTCCAGTTCGCTGCTCTTGCTTCTTATGTTTTCTGACCTGCCGAAGATGACACCTATTACTCCATACCAGCTGACCCGGACAACCAAGAGGAAATGGCTTTTAGGTCAATTCATTTATGTTATTCTTGTAACTGTTTTATATACGGTTTTGATGCTGCTGTTTACGGCCGTGCTGTGTATGAAAAAGAGTTATCCAGGTAACCTGTGGAGCGAAACTGCGGCCATGCTTGGTTATTCAGAATTAGGAAAAAACCTGCAGGTCCCTTCTACAGTAAGGGTCATGGAAAGTATCTCACCCTATGGCTGTATGCTGCAGGTTTTCTTCCTTCTGTTTTGTTATTCGCTGACCTTAAGCTTTGTAATCCTTGTAGGAAATCTCTATAAAGGGAAGACTAAGGGGATGATTTTTGGCCTTCTTTACAGTGTCTTTGGTTTTTTATTGGACCCGAAAGTACTGGCTGCAATTTTACATAAAGAAAAATACGAAATGTATCAGGTAAATGTATTAATCTGCTGGATCAGTCCTCTGAACCAGGCAGTATACGGAAAACATAACTTGGGTTATGATCCATTGCTCCCGAAAATCCCGCATTCCTATATGTTTTTTCTGGGTATTTTAGTTCTTCTTGCAGTTTTTGCAATTAACCGGATGAAAAAATATACCTTTGAATTTCTTGGAGAAAAGACATGATCGGAAGGGGGAAAACCTATGTGGGGTGAAACAAAACGTATGTTTTTTAATAAGAATTTTCTGGCAGCATGGCTGATAGCCTGCATTTCCATAGCCATTGGACAAACTTATCCCAGCTTAAAAAAAGCACTGACATGTGGTACTTTTATCAGTATACTGGAAGGTTCCTTAAAAAGTCAGGCAGTATCTTTTGCCATTCCGGTAGCAGCCGTATTGCCATGGAGTGATTCCATTCTGCAAGAATATAAAAGTGGATTTTTAAAGGAGATACTTCCCAGAACGACTCGCAGACAGTATATCGAAGGTAAAGTTTTTTCCATTATGGTATCTGGTTTTATGGTCTGGACGTTATCTATACTAACGGTACTTTTTATCAATTTTATTGTGTTCTATCCGCTGGAGATAAAGGGTGCTATTCAGAAAGAAGCACTTCTGGACTTACTCATGAAGGCATTTCGGACAGGACTTATCGGAAGTATCATAAGTACTTTCGGTGGAAGCTGCGGGATTTTATGGGATTCTGCTTACATGGCATATGGAATCCCTTTTGTAAGCTTTTATTTCGGAATTATCCTTCATGACCGCTATTTTAAGAATCAGATATGGTTTTATCCAGTAGAATGGATACTGGCTGATGAAAATTGGGGACCGGACAAAATAGGAGTTTGGCTATTTCTACTGTTGTTTTTATTAGTAATGCTGGGAATTCTGGGAGGTGTTTTATATGGAAGATTGGAAGAAATCTGAAGGGACATTTAATCTGGCCTGTAATCTGGAAAGAGCAAGTGGAATGATGCAGAACACCTGCGTAAAAATAGAACACGTGACCAAACGTTTCGGTGAAGACATCGTGTTACAGGAAGTAAATCTTTCCCTGAAAACAGGGAACGTCTATGGGATTGTTGGAAATAACGGTTCAGGAAAGACCGTCCTTATGAAATGCATCTGTGGGTTTCTTCCTGTAACTACGGGCGCTATTTTTGTATTTGGAAAAAAAATAGGCCATGATGTGGATTTTCCTGAAAGTCTTGGAGTTATTATCGAGACTCCCGGTTTTCTTACACAATATACGGGCTTTAAAAATCTGGAGATCCTGGCAGACATGAATGGCCGGATCTCGAAGGCCGATATCCGCATAGTCTTAAAAAGGGTAGGATTGGATCCGGACATGAAGAAACCAGTCGGAAAATATTCCCTTGGAATGCGTCAACGCCTTGGTATTGCACAGGCCATTATGGAAGATCCTCTGTTTTTGATCCTGGATGAGCCGTTTAATGGACTGGATAAACATGGCGTGGAAGAAATAAGAGAACTGCTGCTGGATTTAAAAGCAGCAGGAAAAACCATTTTGCTGGCAAGCCATAATGAAGAGGACATCAGAATCTTATGTGACCACGTATATGAAATGGATGGAGGAATCTTAAGAGAAAGGACTGCCTGATAATGAGAAATTTATTTGTAAAAACGGCATTAGTATTGTGTACGACAATAATATTTCTTCCAGCTACCGTTTTTGCCACAGAGCCTCAAAACACGGAGATTACATCTGCTGAAGAAGGATTTACGGACTCAGATCCGTCCGTATCTTATGAGAATGACAACTCGTTAACCCTTGATGAAAAAGAGGATGATTCTACGAGTAGCGAACCTCCGGCAGAGGATGAAAAGACTCCTGATAAAGCTGATACCGATAAAGAAAATCCGGATCCGGATATTTTTACATCAGGAGATGACTTTGGTGATGGTTCTAAATCGAATCCTTTTCATGTTGTAATAGACAGTGATAATCCGGAGGACGGTGACGCCCCGCAGATAACAGATCCGGTTATAGACAACGGAGGGTATTCGGGCGGTGGGGGAGGAGGTAATTCAACATCAGACTCATCAAGTGAAAAAATATTACATAAACCGCAGGTATTATTAGAAGACAGCAATCTTTCAGGTGGACGATTGGAGGCTGGTTCTACAACAGAAATGTCGTTGACATTTCGAAATAAAAGCTGCAGTCAAAATGTATTTGGTTTAAAAATTTCCCTTTCTACAGAGAACAAAGGAATCGAATTTGAGAAAAACTCTTTTTATGTACAAGTCCTGGCTCCTGGTGAAGCAATTACTTTGGAACAGATGATTACTATAACAGAAAACTGTGATCCTGGCCAGGCTGTCATTACTTTTTCTCTGGATTATGAAGATTCGAAAGCAACGGCAACTACCGGTACAGAATTACTGTCTTTTCAGATCATCCAACCGGTTCGTGTTAAGCTGGAAGCTTCAGATATTCCATCTGTTTTATACACTATGGATACAGTAGAGATCCCGGTAAAAGCAATGAATCTCGGAAGAGACAAAATATACAATGCAAGTGTCAGCTTAAAGGCTGATGAATTAAGCTCAAACGATACTGCATTCTTAGGGACCATAGAGGCCGGAGATTTATCCCAAGGAAGTCTTCGCATATATGTAAAAGGAAAAACAGGAAAATGTGCAGGTCAATTAATTCTTACGTATGAGGATGCAGATGGCAAATCATATGAGGAAGAAATAAAATTTGATTCTGAAATCAAAGAAACCCAGATAAAAACTTTAAAGGTTGAAGATGACCAGGAGAAAACCAATAACTGGTGGTATTCCATAGTTGCAGTTGTTGCAGTACTGCTTATTTCCATAATCCTGATTCTGGTCAGAAAGCTTCATAAGAAAAATATCCTTCTCGAAGAAGTGAGAAAGGCGGATTCTCATTGAAAAGAAAAAAAATAGACAGCTTTACCTTATTTGTCATACTTCTGCTGGCATTGATACTTACATTATTAGGAATGCTGCTGGCAGGTATGAAAGAAGAAAAACGGCAATTTACTGTGTTGCTCCCACTTGGAGATCTGGCTTATGATGAAGATTTTTTGCAGAAAGCGAAGAAGATAAAAGGTATAAAAGAAATCTGGCCAGTCATAGAAGTCCCGGTTGTCATCAAAATTGAAGATTATACGGAAACAACGACTTTTTCAGGAATTGATATGAATGCGTTTGGAAAAAATCCAACTCAGAATGAACTGGGGAAGATGCCGTTGTTATTGCTGGGAAATGGTTCCCTACGGGATATGAAAGACTATAATAATCATGCCATTTCAAAAAAACAACAGGAAAAATTTTTAGAGATGGGTGAAAACCTGAATATTTTTTATTCCCTGGATGAAAAAGAGAAGGATACTTCCAAAGCCACAGATGATCTTACTACCTTATCCAGCAATTCCGCAAGAGGACCGCAAACCTCATATATGCCCTGTAAAGCCGCTGTAGTAATAGAAGGCAACGAAATCTACATACCCATTTCCCAGGCACAGGATCTCTGTAGAGAAATAGGAGAGCCTTCTGAAATCAGTAAAGTATATCCAAAAATAAATGGAAAAAATAACCTGGAGAACGCAAAGAAAATACTTTCAGGAATTTAACATAATATATAGCAAGAAGTCTCTTTCCTTTACAGATGTGCAATGAATTGTAAAAGCACTGTACGAACGCTGTAAAAGCCAAAAAGAACACTTGGTTGGTGATGCAGTTCATGGTATAATAGTATCAGTTGATAACATAAATGATAAAAAAGCTTATTTTGTTAAAAAAAGGATCACAATGTACATTTGAATATCAGATTTACTGCTTTTTGATCATGTGGTTGTAATGTTCCGTGCATAGCCCAGAATGGAACTAAGTAAATTTATCAATGTCTGTTCCTTTTTCAAAATCTGAGATTTAAATGGCAGAAGTATATCACATGATAATGCTTATGGTATGGAAAAAGGCTTTCGTTGTAGCCTATGGTTCTGCATGGAAAGTTATTGGATAAAAGATACTGATTAATACTTGGTAAAATGAGGAAGCTCACAAATGAAAAAAATTACAATTGCCTTAATTATGGTTATATCATTAATAGCACCAATTCAGACAATGGCGGAGAGTGTTACCCAGAACGGTACAATAATAGAGCCTTTGGAACAGAATATTGAACAGATCATCGATGAAATCACTTCTGAACCGCGTCCAATAAATTCTGATGCAATACAGAATGTAAAAGAATATATTAGTGAATATTTTGGCAATCTGGGATATGACAAAATAGAATACCAGAAATTCGAATATAACAATGAAAACAATGAGAATGCAATTGTTGACGGCATTGGTGAAAATATCATTGTGACAAAAAACTCATCTATTGATACTACAAAAAATCTGATCATAAGTGCCCATTATGACAGTGCAGAAGATTCGGTGGGCGCCAATGATAACGGTTCCGGAGTGGCAGCAGTGCTTGAACTGGCAAGGATTTTAAAAGATACAGAGATACCGTATAATATAAAATTCATCCTGTTCTCGGGCGAAGAGAAATATATGCTGGGTTCAAGATGGTATGTTGGTAAGCTGACGGAGGACGAGCGGAAACAGATCATCGGAGTAATAAATATTGATACTATTGCAGAAAAAAGTAATCTGAGTTATATGGCGATGATCGAAGGAAACAAAAGACCAGACAATGCGGAATATGATGATGAGGGATTGAAAAAACTGGCAGAATTAAATAAAAACAGTATGTCAGAACTATTTACACCCAGTGACAGATTTTTCCTGACAATGGCAACCAACAGTGACCATTATCCGTTTGCATTAGTGAATATCCCGGCAGTATCTATTGTCCAGGACTGGCAAGATGGTTTGAACGTGAATGATAGTTCTGATGTAAAAGAAAATATGGATATACAGAGAATTGTGGAAATGATTGATCAGGTTATGGAAGTACTTCCAACGATCAATTAAATTTATATCAAAAATCTCCCACTAATGGTAGTGCCAGATAAAAAACATTGTAGAAGTCAGTAATATTAATGTTTTTCATGGTGCTAGCACGGTGTGAAGTCGAAATAATCAAATACTGACAGAGACTAGGAGGTGGAATAATGAAAAAATGGATCGTGATGCTGGCGGTACTTGTTATGTTCTGTCTGGCGGGATGCGGGGAAAAGCCGATGACAGCAGTGTATTTTCATACAGATGATAACAGCTGGTATTTTGCGGATCTGGACACGGACACGATTTTCTCCGGAACGATACCGGATAAGCTTACGGATGAGAATGGAAAGAAGCTGACAGAGGAAGATATGACAGACGGAGATGTTTACCTGATCTATGGAGATGGTATCATGCTGCAAAGCTTCCCGGGACAGTATCCGGGAATCACAAAGATGGTACGGAAAGAACAGGGCAATCAGGAAAAGGCCGATCATTACCGGAAGGAGCTGCTTTCCATGATGCGTCCGGTGACTAAAGAGTGATAAAATAAAGCTTTTTTAGAAAAATATTAAAAGAAAATATATATCCATTTCTTCTATATTTTGATAAACTATATATTAAGGCCACTGAGAAGAATAAATTTTAACAAATGTAGCAAGAATTCTCCCACCTCTTCAGGTGGTGAGATGAATTGCACATCTGAGCATATCTGCTCAAAAAAAATCTCTATAGTATAAAAGAAACACTTGTTCTCCCTTCCCTGATGTAGTA
>OJNH01001180.1_pt1 | contig 21495 bp, 19 predicted proteins | sample 1597361 | NCBI WGS metagenome assembly OJNH01 (sample SAMEA2452136, study PRJEB22498) | human gut metagenome | biome: human feces; feature: human gut; material: feces | place: Australia | collected 2012
GAAGTCCGAATTGTTCTTTTAATTCTTTTTGGAACTGATCCCATACACTGGTATATCCACAATCCTCAACGAAGCAACGTATATATGCTGGAAGCTTTTCTCCTGAGAGCATCATGGTAGTGGCAGCTCCCATTGATATACCGTGTACTACTGCTTGTAAGGAATCACCAAACAATGCAGGAGCAATGTCAATCCACTGCATAACATCTTTTCGGTCTAACCATCCCATTTGAATAGCGTCACCTTCAGATAACCCTGTATAGCGTAAATCAGGGAGTAAAATGTTATAGTTTAATGAATGGTTATACAGATAACCGATGTGAAACATGCGGATAGCATTGTCTGTATATCCATGTACGATAATTGCCGTATGCGAGGTGGGCTTCATGGCTCTGGCATAGAAGGCATGCATCCGTATACCATCGGGAGAGATGATAAAAGTATCGCGTAGTACATGATGATTCTGAAGGCTGTCTACCCATGGGATAATTTGCGGATATTTTTCTCGCATAAAAGTGAAAGAGCCTTCCATATCTTTTCCTCTGTTTTCAGGGCGGAGTGAAAAGTTTATCATGTATATGCTTCCTCCGGCAAGTAAACCTACTAGAAACAATAAAAAGATTCCTGTGCCAATGGCAATTCGTTTTTTCATATATAACTTACTGATTGATTTACTTTAATAACAAGTTATATGCCTTATTTGTTCCAGATATCCCATGCGCCGAAAGCTTGCAAGAGTAACATTTCGAGTCCGTTCTTTACTACAGCTCCATGTTCACTTCCTTTTCTCATAAATAGTGTTGTATTAGGATTATACAGCAAATCGTAAAGCAAGTGACGTGGCGTAAGATATTCGTAAGGTATTTCCGGACATTTGTCTGCTTGCGGATACATTCCTACGGGTGTACAGTTTACAATTATTTTGTATTCGTCCATTATTTCCGGTGTCAGTTCTGAATACGTAATGGTATGCTCATTGTGTGCACTTCGTGAAACAAAAAGTGTTTCTATGCCAAGTGTCTTGAGGCCATAATTGATGGCTTTTGATGCTCCTCCTGTTCCTAAGATAAGAGCCTTAGTATGAAAAGATTCTAAAAGTGGTTCGATAGATCGGGTAAAACCGATAACATCCGAATTGTGTCCTATCAGTTTAAGTTTTCCTTTATTGCGTTCGAATTTGATAACGTTTACAGCTCCTATAGCTGCTGCGTCTGGGGCTAATTCGTTTAAGTAGGGAATGACCTTCTCTTTATAAGGAATTGTAACGTTTAACCCTTCTAGTGTGGGGTTGGATACAATAACTTGTGGAAAATCTTCTATAGTGGGGATTTCGAAGTTTACGTACTCCGCATCGATATTCTCCGACTGAAATTTTTCATTGAAGAAATTCCTGGAGAAAGAATGTCCGAGCGGATAGCCTATCAAACCGAATTTTTTCATAAAAAAGATATTTAAGTTCTTAATTATTTAGTCGCAAAATAAAGTGTGCAGATGCCTAAGGTCAGTCTTTGGAAGTGTACTTGACTAAAACCAGCCTTGCGGATGATACCTTGCATGATTTCTCCTTGTGGAAAGGCTTTGATGGACTGGGGTAAATATGTATAGGCACTGCGGTCTTTAGAGAAAAGTTTTCCCAATGTGGGTATTACAATTTTAGAATAGAGGGCATATAGTTGTTTCATCGGAAACCATTCAGGTTCTGATAATTCTAAAATAACGAGATGTCCTCCTGGTACTAGTACACGATGCATTTCCTGTAATCCTTTATCCAGATTCTCGAAGTTACGTACTCCAAAAGCTACTGTTATGGCATCAAAACAATTGTCGGTAAAAGAAAGATTAGTACAATCTTCCTTGGCAAAGGATATGTGTTCGGAGAATCCGGCTTGCTTAACTTTTTCCCGTCCTATGTTCATCATACCTTCCGAAATGTCTGTACCTATCAATTCCTGCGGATGAAGCATCGTAAAGGCTTGTATGGCGAAATCTCCTGTGCCGGTAGCTACGTCCATCATACGCTGCGGTTGGAAAGGGTGTAACCAGGCAATCGCTTTTTTGCGCCAGCTGCGGTCGATACCTAGAGATAAGGTATGGTTCAGCTTATCGTATGCATGCGCGATGTTGTCGAACATTCGTTCCACTTGCTCGGTCTTTTTCCCTTCTTCGTCGTAAGGCTTGATATGTTGTTGTGGGTAGTCCATTCTTTTTAATTGATAGTTGATAAATGATAGTTGGAAGATGATAGTTGATAAATGATAGTTGGCGGATAATAATTAAGGTTGAAGTTGTATGCGATGAATTGCATACGAACTGTCATTCATTATCTGTCAACTATCATTTATTATCTGTCATTTGTTGACTATCAACGATTCAAGAACGTTTCAACGTTTTTGAATATACGTTCAGCGATGTTGGTGGTATCTTCTTTCACAAACTTCTCACCGGTGATGTTTTCGAACAATTCGATGTAACGGTCACTGATGCTTTGTACGATAGCCGGAGTCATTTCAGGCACTTTCTGACCGTCTTTGCCCTGGAAACCGTTTTCCATCAACCATTCGCGAACGAACTCTTTAGAAAGTTGTTTCTGTGGTTCGCCTTTTTCGAAACGTTCCTGGTAACCTTCAGCATAGAAATAACGGCTTGAATCTGGAGTGTGGATTTCGTCCATCAGGTAGATAGTACCGTTGTGCTTGCCGAATTCGTATTTTGTATCAACGAGGATCAGACCGCGTTCAGCAGCGATTTCAGTTCCACGTTTGAAAAGAGCCAGTGTATATTTCTCCAGAGTCTCATATTCTTCGGGAGTAGCGAGTCCTTGTTTCAGGATTTCTTCCTTAGAGATATCTTCGTCGTGCAGTCCCATTTCCGCTTTCGTTGTCGGGGTGACGATCGGTTCCGGGAATTTCTCGTTTTCGCGCATACCATCCGGCAGTTTCACACCGCAGATTTCGCGGACGCCGCTTTTGTAAGTACGCCATGCGCTACCGCACAGATAGCCGCGTACGATCATTTCTACCGGAAAGCCTTCGCACAAAACTCCGACAGTAACCATCGGGTCCGGCGTAGCCATTTTCCAGTTCGGACAGATGTCAGTAGTGGCATCGAGGAATTTGGCTGCAATCTGATTCAGCATTTGGCCTTTGTAGGGGATACCTTCAGGTAAAACCACATCGAAAGCCGAGATACGGTCGGTTGCTACCATGACGAGTTTTTCGCCGTTGATGTTGTACACATCGCGCACTTTTCCGTGGTACACGCTTTTTTGTCCCGGAAAGTTGAAATCTGTTTTTGTTAATGCTTTCATTGTTTTATTATAATTACAAATTACAAGTTACAAATCACAGAAACGACTAGTTGTTGACCTGTTTCACCGGTCGTTCGCCGTTGATAACCAGTTGTTCATTCTTTCGTTTCTCCCTTTCGGCTTTCGCCTCCTTGTCGAATTTTTCGTAAGCATCTACGATGCGTTCCACCAGTTTATGGCGTACAATATCTTTTTTGTTCAATTCTACAAAGCTGATTCCCTTTACCCCTTTCAAGATGCGGAGTGCTTGCACCAGTCCCGAAGTTTGTGAGGCGGGGAGGTCAATTTGAGTCATATCTCCCGTAACGATCATTTTGGTATTCATACCCATACGGGTGAGGAACATTTTGATTTGTTGTGCAGTGGTATTCTGCGCTTCGTCCAGGATTACGACTGCGTCATTCAGTGTACGTCCACGCATAAATGCTAACGGAGCAATCTGAATAATGTTCAATTCCATGTATTCCTTTAACTTGGCAGCGGGGATCATGTCCTGCAGAGCATCATATAATGGTTGCAGATACGGATCGATCTTATCTTTCATATCGCCGGGCAGGAAACCGAGTTTTTCTCCGGCTTCTACAGCGGGCCGGCTGAGGATAATCTTTTTGATCTCTTTGTTTTTCAGCGCACGGACGGCGAGGGCTATGGCGGTATATGTCTTTCCCGAACCGGCGGGACCGATAGCAAATACCATATCGTTTTTGGCAAAGCCTTCCACCAGCTTCAGCTGGTTCTCGCTTCGTGGGATAATGGGCTTGCCGGTAACGCTGAAAACAATTACGTTTCCGGTCTGTTCCGCTTGCGGAGCATTCCCTTTTATAATGTCAATGATGACTTCCTCTTTCAGCGAATTATATTCGGCACAGTATTTTTCGAGTTTGGTGATATTTTCTTCGAAGGCACACATTTCCTCCTCATCGCCCAGCACTTTGATGACATTGCCGCGGGCAACGATGCGTAGCTTCGGATATAAAGCTTTAATTAACTGTATATTGGCGTTGTTTACGCCGTAAAAAATAACCGGGTCAATATCCTCAAGAACAATCAGTTTCTCTATCATTGAATCGTATTAAAGAAAAATTTCTGCAAATTTAGTGAAACGTTTTGGATTCTTCGGCTGTTTACGGGTGAATTTTATTGCAATTCTTCTACTATCCACTTCTCGATGTTTCTGGTCTCTTTGCTGAAGTTTACACCTATCTTGAATAGTTTTCGTGCATCAGTGGCAAATGCCTGTGCATAATGTTTGTCATTGATTTGTTGAAGCGCCTCTTCGGCAGTCCCTTCCAGCTTGAATTCCATCACGTAAATGAAGTGATCGGTTTGCAAAACAAGGTCAATTCTTCCCTGTGAAGTATGATATTCAGCTTTTACATAGAAACCGATCAGTTTGAATACGATAAAGAGTACGTTTTGATAGTGCAGTTCCAAGTCACGTATCAGTTCGTATGGTGTATCAGCAAAGAAACTTTGCAGACGATGGAAGAAGGCGTTATAATCACCTAGTTCTACTTCATCAATAAATTTACGAATTTGAAAAGGAGACTCAATTGCATCTATACTGGTATAAAATGGAAGGAGATATTTAACAAAACCTTCCTCTACTTCACGATTGGGAAAACCTAACTTATAAATCCCGAAACGTTTGTCGAACCCTTTGATCGTGAGATACCCACTCTGATAGATAACCGGTATCGGATTCCTGGAGGTCGAATCAATACTGTTCAGTACTTCTGCATCCGTTTCTTCATGCGTGATACGCTGAAGATCATAGTTCGATTTCTTCAGTAATTCCACTAGATAAGTCGGGGTACCGGTTTCGAACCAGTAGCTACCGAATTTCATCTTATAGAATGTATTGAGCAAGCTGAACGGGTTATATATTCCTATGGAGTCTTCTACGAAGTGATAGCCGTCATAACATTCTTTCAGTTCGGAGCATACTTCTTCATAAGTCATTTTCTGTTTGCTTGCCAATATTTGCACATCCTCTTCCATATTATCATGGATTTCTTTTTCCGTGATACCGCAAAGTTCTACGTACTGTTCATCCATTGAGATATCGATCAGATTATTCAGGTCGCTGAATACGCTTACTTTACCGAATTTAGTTACCCCTGTCAGAAAACCGAGTTTGATACATCCGTCTTTGCTTTTTAATGCGCCATAAAAAGGTTTCAGCGTATTTCGGAAGTACTTCTGTAACTCTTCATTTCCGATAGCTTGCAACATGGGTTTGTCATATTCATCCACAAGGATAACGACACGTTGTCCGGTCTGTTCGTAAGCACGTTGTATGATACCTGCAAAACGCAGGGAGAAAGATACTTCCGATGGGCGTGCGCCGTACAGGCTCTCCCATTTCTCCAGGTTATCATTGAGTATTCCGTCGAGACTTTCGGGGGTATCATACTTTTCATTGTTCAAGTCCAGATGCAGTATCGGGTGCTTTATCCAATCCTTTTCCAGTTGTTCGATGGCAAGTCCCTCGAAAAGTTCTTTTTTTCCCTGATAATATGCTTCAAGAGTCGAAATCAGCAAACTTTTTCCAAAACGGCGGGGACGGCTCAAGAAGTAGTAACGACCGGTCTTTACTAATTGGTAAATAAGTCTTGTTTTATCTACATAGAAATAGCCGTCTTTTCGGAGGCTTTCAAAATTCTGTATGCCGATAGGGTATAGCTTACTCATAATCTGATTTTTTTTAGCGTTGGATTCGTACAAAGATAGCCGTTTCCCATCATAACGCAAAATTTAGTCTGAAGGTTTTGTACTATCCAGTCCAAATTCTAAGCAATTTATACTCATCGTGCAGTGATGTGGAAACATCCCTGTTTTAATTCATATTTTATGTAGCATTTATCGGCTTGGCGCAAGTCTCTCAACACTTCAGACAGAACGAGCTTCAAGGTATCGGCATTGACATCCTGCAGAGGTCGTCCGTCTTCGTCTTCCACCTTTTTGAATCGTTTCCAGCTGACGTCAAAGGTTGCGCCATAGCAATGGGCGGAGTTTGCGGAAGCGTTTCCATTCCGACGGCGGAGACGCTTCACGTCACTCTGCGAACGTAGTACGGAAGTGACGATAATCTGATTTGGGTTCAACCCTTTTGCTGTCAGTGAATCAAGAAAATTGGAGCCGATGGTGTCGAGCAATTCGCTGGCGCGGGGGACCAGATAGGGGATGGAATGCGTCAGAGAGTCTACTGTGTAAAATTGGTTGTCGGTGATATGGATAAGCTGTTCTTTCATCTTTTCGGCGGCGTCCCTGTCTTCCGGCGGGCAGATGCCGACGGCTTGGGCCACGGCGAGATGTTTATCATTCAAATCCGGGAAAGAACGTTTGTAACTGACTACACCACGGATGTTGCGGGGTTCGTTCAGTTTGAGAGACATATCTTTCTTTTTGCAGCCGGCAGTGAGAGTGACAAGCCCCGTAATCAATATAAATAAAGGCAGAAGGTGAAGTTTATGGTTATTCATTTTTAATATTTTGCTCGCAAAGATATAAAAAAATGCCTACCTTCAAAATGAAGGCAGGCAATCTCTATGAAATAATTTATTGGTTATTTCTTCTTCTCTTCTTTTTTCTCCTCCGGCTTTCCGGCAGGTTTCTCTTCCGTTTTGCTTTCCGGATTGATGATACCCTTTACCGTTTCGCCGATAGGCAGTTTATCCAGTACACCGAGACTTGGGGCCACTGTTTTCACCAGTGAACTGAGGAAATTGCTTGTACCTCCGTTTCCTCCGTCGAATACGGTGATATTGCCTAGGTTCATGTGTTCGAAAGCCTTCACTTGTTCTCCGGCAATTTCCTTCCATTGGTCTACCATCTTGTATTGGATGGCGATGGCAGGGTTCGATTCTGCTGCTCTGACCATAGCCTCGAAACCTTCTGCTTCTGCGAGCAATGACCTCTTCTTACCTTCTGCTTCCGCTTCCAGTTTCAGTTGGATAGCTTTGGCTTCCGCTTCCGCTTGTGCCAAAGTCGCTTTTGCACGTGCTTCCGCTTCACGGGTAATCTTTTCGGCGATGGCATTTGCCTGAAGGATAGCCTCCTGTCTTGCGATCTCTGCCGGAACGATCTTTTCAGCTTTCAGTGAAGATTCTACTTTCTTCGCTTTTGCTTCTTCTACTTCTTTTTGGGCGATTTCCCGGGCAGTTTGTACGGCAGCTTCCGATTTTGCAGCGGCTTCACCGGCTTGCTTGTCGGCATTTGCCTGTGTGACGGCTAATTCGGCATTTGATAAGGCCACTTCCTTCTGTGCGTCATTACGTCCGATAGCCGCTTTCTTAGCAGCTTCTGCCTGTTTGATTTCCATGTCGGAGTTCAGTTCGGCGACACGGCTTTCCTTTTCGGTGTTTGCCTGCTCGATGCGGATATTCTTTTCCGCTTCCGCTTTGGCCACTTGCGATTCTTTTTCTGCGTTGGCAAAGGCTACCTGAGAGATTCTCTCCTTATCCGCATTTGCTACAGAGATTTCCTGTTGCTTCTTGGTTTCGGCAATGGCGATATCCTGGTCTTTGCGGGTTTCCGCAACCTTTGTTTCACGTTCCTTTATCTGATTGGCAATTTTGATAGCACCCAGCTTTTCCTGTTCTTCGATGTTGGCTTGTGCTTCGTTCAGAGCCTTGCTTTCAGCTTCCTTACCCAGGTTGACGATGTAGTTGGCAGCGTCGCGGATATCACTGATGTTGATGTTCATCAGATACAAACCGAACTTGCGAAGTTCCGTGTCGATGTTGTCTTTTACTTTCGACAAGAATTTATCACGGTCGGAGTTCAGCTCTTCGATAGTCATGTCCGCAATCACCAGACGCATCTGACCGTATACTACATCCGTAATCAGGTTCTGTTTGTCATCCATTGTCAGTCCCAGCATACGTTCGGCAGCATTCTGCATCACTTCCGGGTCTGTGCTGATAGCTACGGTGATGGTAGTGGGTACGTCCACACGGATATTTTGGGCAGATAGGGCGCCTGTTAGTTTACAGTCTATCTGCAATGGTTTCATAGAAAGGAATTCGTAGCCCTGAATGATCGGCCATACGAAAGCGGCCCCACCGTGATATAACTTGGCTGATTTCTTTTCTCCCCCTGTTTTACCGTATACTACGAGGACTTCGTCACTCTTACATTTACGGTAACGCGACAGGATGCCGATAAAAGTAAGCAGAATGACCGCCACTAGTATAGCAGCCATGATTAGCATTTCTTGTGTCATAAAATTGTGTATTTGAATAGTTATTTAATGTATAAAGTTCCGTCTTTGTAGCTGCTGATGATTGTTTTGTCTCCGGTCTGATATGCTTTTCCGGTTTCGGAGATCACGTCCACTTCGCGCATGGCGCCGTCCCGGCTTGTCTGTACTGTATATTTGTTATCACTTTGCTTGAAGTAAATGGTACATTCCCGTCCTACCAATTGATCGGTCTCTTCAGACCGGTTCACTTGCTGCAGTTGATAGGCTTTCTTATAAAGGAACCATACGGCAAAGACAAAGAACAGACCTACCAGAATTCCGATTGCATAACTTGCTATATCGGCATTTCCTACGAGGTACATATACCATCCGAATCCGATCCCGAAGTGGGTGAGACCTTTGAAAGATACTACGCTGCTGATATCAGCATCCACGTCCACATCTGCATCTATGTCTCCGAAGAAAATGGATAATACGAATTGAATAAGAAAAATTCCTGTAGTGACGAGGGCGATGATTAGGAAGATGGTATGACTCATAGTAATTCTGTATTAATATAAATGTATCAGTTATAATACTCCAAATATACAGGTTTATAAGAGATAAACAAAGATAATGTGATAAAAAGTAGATATGTTTCGAAAAGTTTTCATTTTCAGATTGCCTCTGTTCAATTACCTGTGTTATCAATATACAATTACTCTTGTATAATTTTGGGACCAATCCGGACTATTGTAACCGTATACGAGGAAAGGATTATTAGGCTTCATGGCTATTACATGTTTTACGTTATACATTTTATGTAATACAAAGAACACAATAAATAATCAGATATGCAAAGAATCACTCACATAAGATATTCATTTCTTGATCTCCCAAAAGCCATTACGACGTCCGTTTTTGCGTTCTATAATGCCTCTTTCACTTAAGTTTACGGTCATGGATTTGACGGTTCTCTCAGATTTTCCTATGTGTTGTGCTATTTCTTTTTGTGTTGCATTTGGTTTTTCTTTGAGGTAGTTAAGTACGGCTATCTCTTCCAAAGTGCAGTCTAAAGTGCAATTTTTGCACTTTGGGATATCCATATCAGTCTGTTTTGCACTTTGAATGGCTTCCTTTTCGATTTCGTCGATCTGTAGATTTCGATTTTTAAGTTCATTTTGTTCGTTGAGAATCAGGTTTCTGAAGAATTTTTCTAAAAATTCGGTCGTGGCATACACACCTTTGGTTAGGTCATTATAGTTAGCTCTGACGAGAGCATTGCGGAAGTACCAAGAATGGTTGGCGAAGGTCTCGTTACTGAAATTGAATCCAAAAGTATGCAGATATTTGATCGTGAATACGGCTGTTGTGCGTGTATTTCCTTCACCAAAGGCGTGTATTTGCCATATTCCAGAAACGAATCGGGCAATATGTCTGATGGCCTCATCTATATTCAGATTTTTATAATCAAAAATCTTTTCTTGAGAGAAATCATATTCCAAGGTTTCGCGGATACTTCCTGCACTGGCATAAAGTACTGTTGCTCCTTTCAGTACCCATTCATTCTTTGTAATATTGTAATCCCGTATTTGTCCGGCATGGCTGAATATGCCTTCAAATAAATGCCGATGAATAGCCAAGTATTCGATAGGTGAGAATGTGAATGTATTCTCCGAAAGGATCTCTGTTATTCTGGCTGAGACCTTATCGGCTTCTTCCGTACGATCTTCGCTAGATGAACGGGCAACCTTTGATTTGTAATAACTATCAACTAATTGTTTGACCTCGTCAATAGTGATATCCCCTTCAATGTGTTGGCGGGCTTTTTCCTTCAAATATTCCGAAGGTTTAAGACCATCAACAGCTTGCAGGCCAATGGCTGTTTGCCAAGCGTATCCTTTCTCCCGCTTATGCGGTTCGCTCTGTCTTATGTATTCCTCGAAGTCGTTCATCTTTTACGTTATACATTTTATGTAATACAAAGAACGCAATAAATAATCAGATATGCAAATCATGTGAACTCCTGCGAATCATAACTTATGCTTCCGGTGAATTGTTGTTCACAAACAAAACAAGCTTTTCTTTCTTGTAATCAGAAAAAAAACGTAGTTTTGTGATACCTAAGAAAAGGAAACGATATGGAACAACAAGACAGATATATCAGATTTGATTGGGCGCTACAGTACCTTCTTCGTCGAAAAGCAAATTTTGGTGTACTTAAGGGTTTTTTGGCCGTTCTGTTGGACGAAGCTCGTCAAAAGCTGATTTATTATAATATGCCTAAGGAAGAACGGCATGCTTATGATGAGTATTTGAGCATTATTATGATACAAAATGACGTATTGGATGGAGCCAAATAGGAAGGAAGAATAGAAGGTCGTTTGGAAATCGCCCGGAAATCTGAAATCAATGGGGATGGACACGGCAACGATTCAAAAAGCCACCGGATTGTTGCCGGAAGAAATTCAAGATTTGTAAATATAGCTATCATTTTTGCTTCATTGACATGAGGCTATCACTTTGACAAGTTAAAAAGGCTTCTACGGGTTGGAAGCCTTTCTTATGGGCGATGCAATCTGAAGACATTTCGCGAATTATAACTTACGTTTCCATGTTTTCCTGTCAAAATCACCAAATCGTGAAACTTATTTTTCGTCCCAATCCTTGGAATATTTTAAAAAGAGTAGACAGTTGTATGTCGGCATGTCCATTCTCAATGCGAGAAATATAGCTTTTCTTTGTGCCGATTTTAGCAGCCAGTTGTTCTTGCGTCATGCCCGCTTTCAATCGTTCTGCTTTCAATCGTTCACCTATGATAAAGGCTTCGCATCCTCGCTCGAATTCATCTCTTTCGGGGGTTCCTATAGCACCAAAATCTTCGGTGATCAAATCTTCTATAGGAGTACATCCATTAATCTTCATTTTTTCATTTGTCATCATCATTTGTTCTCCTTTCATTCTTTTTTTGAGCAAAATATTCATTCATGATTCGCAGTGCTCTTTCTATTTCTCTAACAGGTGTCTTTTGAGTTTTCTTTTGAAAACCATTAAATAATATCACCAAGTTTCCTTCATCCATACAGCAAAAAATGCGATATATATTTCCTCCTTCTTCAACACGTATTTCAAAGAGACCTTTTGTGTTTGCAATAGCTTTCAGATACTTTACCGGCACTTTCTCCAATGTCATGATATAAATAAATATCTGATAAACTTTGCACAATACTTCTTTAGATAAAGTCTTTTTAAACTCTTTGAAGTAACTGGAATATGCTACGACTTGGCGAACATATCTTCTTTTCTCTGTCATCGATCTGTATTTTAGATAACAAAGGTAACTAATCCGTGAACAATAAACAAGACTTTTTCATTTTTGTTTGCTCATTCTATTATAATCAGTTTATGTTATTCCATTTTCTTTTTGCACAAAAAATCCCCACCCACTCAGCGCTACTTTCACAAGCTGCCTCTGAGTGGATTGAGGAACACAAACAAAACAAACAATATATTGTGTAATTCTTTATAAGGATTATGAAGCGTGTACTTCTTCTTCTGCCTTTATGCTGTAGGGCAATCAAGTACAAGCAGTGAATCTTCACACAGCGTGATGGAGCACTTTTCCAATATGCTGAGATCGATTTCTACTTTTATCCGACCGCAGACATCTTGTATTTTATGTTTGAAGTCTACAAAGCCTTCTACAAATTTGTTGATCCGGTGTGCTGAATGCTCATAAGCGTACCACCGTCCATTTTCTTCAAACAGATAGGCTTGGCGCATATCTGATGATTCTAGTTGCAGGATGTCTTTTTGTGTCATAATATTTACTTTTAGGTTCTATTTATTTAACGTCACGAACACAACGAACAAATGAACCAACAGTGCCTTTTGTTATTTGTGCCATATCTACTGTAAAATGGTCATTCTGATTGAATTTCCAAGATGTTCTTGTAAAGGAACCATATCTATCCTTCTCTGCTTGGGATGTTGGATTGTTTTCAACTAATGCTGGGTTTTGGAGGTATATAATCATAAGTTCTCTTTGATTAGGTGCTCTCCATGTTCCCTTTTCTGATACACTATTTTCATAGTAATCAGCACATACACTACGATTAAGACCATTATTGCTTACAAGTGATTTCCAATTTGTCGCTAGGAACTTTCCTTTTCCAATGGTTGACATTCGGTCTTTTGCAATTTGGAATGCAGTATAAGGTCTATTGTAAGAACTAAAATTGTGATGTAAATCTAATTCACCTTTTTCTATAAATGAGGTACGTATACTTTGCTTATCTAGATAAGCCATCTGGAATGTATAACTATTATTCGTATTATATATCTTTCCTTCCTTTTTACTTGTATTATTATATTGGGAACTGATTCCTAAAGTACGTACACATCTAAGCTTTTCGGGGGCTTTTGCATAAAGTATACCTGCAGCGGGACCAAAAGTGGCTCCTTCTTCTGACCACAGTCTTTGCTTATCACTACTAATATAGTGGTAAGTACCATAAGTTCCTACCTTCTCTTGCCAGCCTTCGGAATATTTATATGTTTCTGGTTGTTTATCACCATCACCAAATAATGGAGTTGGTAAGCTTTCTGCACCTAAGAACATTCCAACTAACTGGTTGATAGCAGGCAAGAACCATTTTACTTCTGAGCCGCTGATTTTTCCATCATTGTTTTCATCTCTGTTACGTGCCATGCATGCTTGAATAGCATTTGCTGCATTATTTATTGTAAATGTATTCTTACCATTTGATAGAGTTTCTGTTCCGTATTTAATTATATTGGTGTTGTAAACTACAGAATAGGTATTCTTATATCCATTTTCTTGAGAACTGCCGTAACTTCCGCTTGCCCATCCATTAGGTACACCTGTTTCATCTATATGTTCCATACCTAGCGCAGTTTTGTCACTATTAAACTTTTCTGTGCTGTAATAGGTTTGGATAGATTTTTGTGTGATCATATATTTCGCACTTGCATAGCTACTTTCTCCATCCGGACTTTTTTGTGGACTAAAGATTAGTAGTGCATAGCGGTCGTTTTTATTAACAAATTCTTCCCAATTTTCGTTCCCCCAATTATTATTAGAGGAAGTTTCTAGCGGATTATTTTCGTAAAAATATTCGTCTACAAATACTGTATAATAATATGTGTTATCTTTATTGACATCTTTCTTGTATTGATCTTCAATATCTGCTTTTAATTCAAACAAGTTAATCAATCCTTTTCCATTTTCTGGATAATTAGCCAATGTAGATTCGTTATTGCAACGTGCAAATCGCAGCCATTTGTAATCATGACCTCCTACTGGTTTGTCGTCATTATTTGTTTCTCCAAAAGGAGTTTTTACATAGAATTGTAATCCATCTTTCACTTCTGAGTACTTGAATTTTAAAATTAAATATCCATAATGAGCATCTAGGTTATATACAGTAGTCTGTGAGTCTACGACATCACCTTCTGCTCCTGGAGTATTTTCTGGATTTCCTTCCTTTGTTACTTCCGTAACTATATCATCTACATTATTGATAGTTACATTATATGTGTATTTTTTATTTCTTTCATTTTTGAAGTCAGCCGCAACATTATCAACATATCCCAAATGAATGACGTAGGTAACGTCGGCTACTCGTATACCATTGTCATTGTCTGCATTTTCAATTTCCATGTGCGCCTTAATCTCTACAAAGGTCGCATAAGGTTCTACATATTTATATTCTCCTGTATTTTTATGTTCATTAGTTTTGACCTCTTCTTCACGTTGTTTGTAATTCTCGATTGATCTACCTTCATAAGTTTTGGCATTCTTTCGGTTTTCTAACATATAAAAGTCGAAATCATAAATGTTATCAGTTTGTTCTCCAAACCTAATAGAAGATTCTGTATTCTCGTAATCTTCTGCTGTATTACCGACTGCATCAGCGTCTTGAGCTACTATATAAGATTTATTGGGCACATTGTATACTCTCCAACTTTTTGGAGTAAATGTTTTGATCTTTCCTCCATTAGCTTGCATGTTTGGAGTAATCTTGAAGATAATATGTGAGTCCAGACGGGTGAGGCTAATCTTTCCGCTAAGAGTGGTTGACTGTGCCGGAATGTTACAATATCCAGTTTGTGGTTGTGTGCTTCCATCTATATAAGCACCACTCATCACAAGTGCGGGCGACGAACGCTCCACATTCGCTTTGATTGTCAATGCTACAGACAACTTTTTAAAATCGGCTAATGAATTAACGTTCTCTAATGCTGCAGTGATATCACCACCTAGATCGTTACCTTTTACATTGGCTACTGCGTAGATAAGGCTTTCTCCACTAGTTGTTTTTAATGTTAGTGTGCCGGAAGAAACTTTCCCGTTTGCTTGGTTACCTGTAATAACATTCTTAATCAGATCACTGTTATAGTACCCTCCTCCAGTTTTTCTAGCCTGGTCGTTGTTGGCATTGAAGATGAGGACATACAGGTCGTTTACTTGGAATTCTCCTTCATCGCTTAATCCGCGAGTACTGACTTTCTGCATGGAAGGTATAGTGAATTTAAATCCGACCTCTACGGGAACTCCCTCTACAATCTCTGATGATTTATATATTTCTTCATCTGTACAAGCATTAAAAGCTATACAAGCTAATGTCAAGTATGTTATATTTTTTATTAATTTCAATATATTGTTTTGCTTTTTCATCTGATTATCCTCCTTGCATTAATTAAATGACGGAATATTCACAGTTTTTTCTTCCCATATTTTTACTTCATATTCTAAAATAGGATTGACATCTACTTCCACCTTTACATTAGTAATATTGAATACATACATATAGTTACGAAGAACGTCATAATCACTTCCATTTTCACTGAACATAATATCATAGTATTTTATTTGTCCTTTCACTTTTGCTTCTATCTTCAAATAGAGCTGTTCAGCTTTATCTACACCTATGTTCTTATGTTCTGGAATATAGAATTTATTCTCAATATTATTGCCTTGCGTTCCGCTCAGAGAGCCTGCAGACAGAGGTGTTGTTGCTTTAACAACATTGGTTGGGATAGAAGGTTGACCATTCGCATTGGTCGGAGCACAATATCCGCCATTATTGTAATTGTGTAAACTTACATTGGTGATTTCAAAGTTTTCCAATCCTTTACCGTCATTCACCGTTACATTCACTTTGGCAATAGCACGTTGCAATGTAAGTTCTCCTATATTATATTCTCCCGATTGAATGGATGCAATAGTTCCCTCTCCCCACATCGGAATATTTGTTGACCAGTTTTTGCCTTCATAACTATAAACCAATTGTTTATATAAATCAGCTTTACTGTTTCCTTTTGTCATGGTAGGAGATTGCACACCCTTACTTTCCGTATTCACCATTACCACAAAATCCATAGCGGTTCCTGTCATATATGTCTCTGTCAGTTTTCCTTCTACAAAGCGGGTTGCATCTCCGTTGGTGCCGCTTATCAGAATATACTTTACTTTCTCAACGAATTTTCCTCCTACGAAAGTGTATACTTGAACATCGTTAATTGTTCGTTCGCTTGCTAAACCTTCTGATGAGCCATTTATGCCTCGTGTGGAAGAAGTCGGGAAAGTTAATGCGAAATTGACTTTGCCACCTTCTATTAGTACTGCTTGGTCGTTGTTATCGATCGGACAATCACCCATGACTCCGTCTGAGACACACGATGTTGCCATCATGCATAAGATAGCTAGCAGATAATATGTCAAATGAGAGTATTTCATTTTTTGCTTTATTTTAAAGTTCGATATCATTGAGTTGGATGATCCAGTCGTTTACTTGGATTACAGTTTTGATGAGTGCCAATTTCTCATCTACAAAAATCACTAGTTCATATTTATCTTCTCGGTCTAAGTATTCTTGAAGAGAATAATTACGATCTTTATATTTTTCGGCATCTACTTCTTCGAAGTATTTCACCAAGTCGGAACTTTGGAATAATACTTCCTGAGTAGCAGTATTTTTGATTGTCAACTCTGGCTTTTGGCTTTCCACAAGTCTTGCCACGCTCATTTCGCTAACGATACCGTTGTATTGTTTGGCTGGTTCATCTGCAGAACTAAAAGCTCGGGTACTGACTACGTCCGATGTGACATTGTATGGCTTGTAAGTCAATAAGTTATCTTCTAATAGCGTGTTGTCATAGTTCATGTAACCATTATTGTCGTATATGGCGCATTCGAAAGTTTTTTGTGTCAAGCGGGTTACAGGTCCTCCTGATTGGTTTACTTGTGCTACAACGACACGGATTGTATTGGTATTTTTTACTAATGAGACTTCGGTGATTTGCTGTCTGCCGCTACGAGTGGTAGTTCCTTTTTTAACCTCTCCATGCCAGAGTGAATGTAGGCTGTTGTCTACTATGTATTGTCCCTTTTCATCCTCGGTGGTGCTGCGAGTAGCTTCTTTGCGTAATGTTTTTACTCTTAATTCGTCAATTTTAGCTTGATTGGGATATAGCAAAGGGACTGCAAATGATTCATCATTTAATCCTGCCCATACCACCAGGTGGTATTGCGAGAGATCTATATCTACGTTCATCGCGTAGGTTTCTTCTCCTAATGGCTCACCTTCATCGGTGTTCTGGAAAACAAGATTGTTATTATCGTCAAAAGCGTAAAGAGTAACAGTTCTTACTTGTTCGGCGAATACATCCTTTTCTTCCATATTGTAGTCATACTTGAACTTGACACAATATTCGATGTCACAATTCTCATTGTAATCCAAAATGGAATCACAAGATGTAATTGCACCAGCCAATATTGTGAATAACAATATGTTATTTGCTTTTTCTTGTATGGTAGTTAGGATTCGTTTCATTGTTTTTACTTTTTATGCTTTTAAAGAGCGGATGTTTTGTTTGAATGTGATACTCTCTTCTTTCGGAGTATAATTTAGGGAGAAGAGACTTCTCCCTAAATTAATTTATTATAGTTGATTAAAGACCAACATTATTGATATGGATAGTCCAAGGAGCTATAGTAACACTCATCATTAATTTCGTTTCATTTTCAGGAGTTGGAGGTACAGGTTTCGGATAACCTAAATCAGCAATAGAAGTAACTTTTAGTTGGTACCAGTTATTGCGAGCGATATTAGCTCCAACACCAAAATGCTCGATAGGTGCTTGATAATAGCATTTTCCTCCTGCATATCTCATGATACTTCTGTTAGCCAAAGCTACGTCGTCATTTTCTCCAATACCAGTAAGATCAACATCTGCACATAATTCTTCCCAATTCTTGTAAATTTGAACTTTCCATGTTTCACCATCACTTTGTAATTTAGGTCTGCTGTAGAATGTTCCTGCTATTTCTTGAATTCCGTCATTTTCGAAGAAAACTTGTCCTTGATAAAGAACGCTGGTGCTAGTTGCTGTATTCCATTCACTACCTAAATTTTCGAGTACGTATGTTGTTCCTGTTGCATTCAACCATCTGTAATCAGCCTCACTTACTTCACCTGTTTTATATGGGTGTAAGAATGACGACCATGCTGCATTTCTACCACCAAGTACATAAGAATCGTCAGCTAGATTAGTGTATGTATGGCTCAAAATTTGTACATACACCTTTGGTCCTACGAAAGTGGGAGTTGTTAATTCATATTTGTTGTCTATAGAGCGCTTTGTCTCTTCTGTTAATTTTGCACTGATTCGTTCAACGCTAATGTTTGCTGTATTGGTATCTGTTCCACCTACAATTGCTTTTATTACAGTAGGTTCTCCATTAACATTGCTCATCATAAAATTACCAGATTTAGCTATTGTTTCAGCTATATAATCCAAACCTTCACTTGGTAATTTTTGTTTTCCAACCTTTAAATTCTCCAAACCAGTTGTTGGTATCTCCATAATAGGATTAATAAATGCGTAAACCTTTACATTGTTTCCTGCTTCAACTTGGAATTTCTCTGTGCTGTATATTCTAGCACCACTTTCAGTTTGTTGACCAAAGGTTAATCCTTTTACAACAATTCTTTTGTTTGTTTCAGTGTACTCTAAAACTGCTGTAATTTCAGTAGCTGCATACTCAATATCTATACCTGCATTTGTGCCACCATCTGATACAACTCTAGTTGTGGGAAACTGGAAATTGATTTGCATTGCTGCATTTTCACCATTTGTTTGGATTCCATCATTGTCAATGATTTCGTCATTGCTACAAGCTGTCATGGCTGCTACTGCCAAACCTGCTAATAATAAATTCTTTACTTTCATTTTAGTTTTGATTTTAATGTGTGATGCTATAATTCTTTTTTTTAGGGTTTGCATATTATACTATGTATGTATAATACGCTAATTGTTTTTTCTTTTTTTTAGGAGAGTCATCTAAAGGATGAGGAGCGTTTGTTTTGTTAAAAACATCATTTTCTTTTTAATAGGAAGCCCTTATATTATATAAGGAAAGAGAAGTAACTTCCGAGAGGAATGATTTTGTTTGTTTCTAATAGGCAATGTTTCTTTAATTGTTTATATACTGATTTTATTGTTTTGTTCTTTTGTTTGTTTCGCAAGAAACTTTTGTTCCTTATCGACATTGCAAAGGTATGGGAGAAATGCGAAATCGTTAATTGGTGTTTTTTTCAATTTTGAAGGTGAATTTTTCAATCTTTTAAATGGTCTTTTGAAATGGGTGAATTGATCGTTTTTTGAATGATTTTTTGGTTAAATGAATGTTTTGCCGCCTATGTTTTCTATTTACCGCTGTTGTTGTTTTATTATTTTCTTCAACTATTTTAGATATAGCGAATAGAATTTGCAGCTAATGTATGGGGAGTTAGTGAAATTGTGTTTCGTTCATTCCGTTTTGAATGATTTACTACTGCTTTGCATCACATTGAGAATTACAGTACCGATTAGGGTTCAGATTGTTCAGCTTTATCATGAAACTCCTTGTTCATCGATATTCCGGCTGAAAGTACTATCCTAAAAACTAGAAATATCGCTTTCAGTGCTTTCAGCCGTGTTACCAAATTCAATCATCGTCTTACTACCAAATATACATTCCCATATTCCGTATGCTTCCGTTCTACCCCCATTTTTATCAATACTTGTGCAAAATGGTTCGGATTGAAACCTCGTAGAGCAGCAGCATTCCGTTTCTTCAGTTCTTTATAAATATCGGCGGCAGAAAGTCGCAGATATTTCTCTTCCGCTGAGGCTGAGGTGCGGAAACAACTGAGAAATACTTCTTCGGCAGGGCAAGTACGGTAAAAGGGGGCACTTGGCAATAGCTGCGTTGTTTGGCGTTGATACACTCTCTTTTTTCCGAATGCAATAAGAATATGCTGAAATTTACTCTTTCCTAAAATCGATTGCTTATCTTTGTTCTTTTGAAATATATTATAATAAAATGAAGATATGACAGAACAAGATATATATAAACTGCTTGCAGATGGTGAGCGTGTTACGCTTGAATGCAAAAAGGCACAAAATGGTGTGCCAAATTCTTTGTGGGAAACATATTCTGCATTTGCTAATACGAATGGTGGAATTCTTTTGTTGGGGGTATATGAAAACGTAGCAGAGAAAGACTCTTTGATGAGATTCACAATCACTGGCTGGTGTTGAGGATGCAGACAAAATACGCAAGGATTTATGGAATACTATTAACAGTCGTGAGAAAGTAAATGTGAATCTGCTACATGATGAGGATGTTCAGACGATTAGCGTTAATGGTAAGGAGGTAATAGCGATAAATGTACCACGTGCCGATTATAATTTGCGTCCTGTTTACATTAATAACAACTTGATGCGTGGTACTTATAGACGCAACCATGAAGGTGATTATCACTGCACAGAGCAAATGATAAAGATGATGGTGCGCGATGCTTACGAGGATGGCAATGATCGTATGTTCTTGGAGTATTACACAATGGATGATATTGACATCCCGACATTAGAGGGTTATCGTGTTATGTTCAAGACTAATAATCCAGAACATATTTGGAATAGTCTTGATCATAAGGAGTTCTTGATGCAACTTGGTGGCTATGTTGTAAACCGAAAAGATGGTACTGAAGGTCTGACTATAGCAGGTCTTCTGATGTTTGGTAAAGGGTTGCCGGTACGTGAGCGTTTTGATTATCTGCGCATGGACTATATTGACAAGTCAAACCTTATAGGTGACCAACGTTATAGTGACCGACTGACCTATGACGGTACATGGGAGAATAATCTGTTCAACTTCATTCGTATGGTAGTTCCCCGTTTGACGCGAGATATTCCAAGGCCATTCCAAATGGATGGCATTATCCGTAAGGATGATACACCACAGCATAAGGCAGTGCGTGAGGCTTTTACCAATATGATTATCCATGCCGACTTAATGCTGAATGGCCTTCTTCGTGTCGAGAAGTATGATGACCGCTTTGTGCTTTCCAATCCAGGCTTATTGAAATTGCCTGTTGAACAAATCTATGCTGGTGGCGAATCCAAAGCTCGTAACCAACGAATGCAGCATATGCTCCGTATGATAGGTTACGGAGGTATGATAGGTTACGGAGAAAACCTAGGCTCAGGTTTCCCGCTCATCCTTAGTGCGTGGAATGAGAAGCATTGGCTGAAGCCGGAATTGGTTGAGCAGCCGGAACTGATGCAGGTGAAACTAATCCTTCATATTGAGAATCGAGTGTATGTCACGAAAGATGTCACGAAAGAACTAACAGAACGTCAGCAGATTATACTTGAATTCATGCAAGCTGATGGAACTATAACTATCTCTGAAATGTCCCAAAAGACAAACGTGACAGAACGGACTATTAAACGTGATATAGAATCTCTTACAGAGAAAGGTATACTTTCTCGTGAAGGAGGACGCAAAGAAGGTCGATGGGTAATCCGTAAAATTTGATGATATAGGCACATTATATAAGATAATATAATGCAAGTGAAATTCATCGTCTTACCACCAAATATACATTCCCATATTCCGTATGCTTCCGTTCTACCCCCATTTTTATCA
>OJNH01001181.1_pt1 | contig 21492 bp, 7 predicted proteins | sample 1597361 | NCBI WGS metagenome assembly OJNH01 (sample SAMEA2452136, study PRJEB22498) | human gut metagenome | biome: human feces; feature: human gut; material: feces | place: Australia | collected 2012
TAACCTTTCATCGCTTGCTACTATTTCGATTTTCTGCATTTCTCTTCACCTTTCAGGTGCTGTTTTTTCAGCACTTTTTTCGATTCTATTATAGCATATTTATGCGGTTTAGGGAAGATGTGACTCATGCCAGTTTTGCGGAAGCAGGATTAAATAATAAACTCCGATTTTTTTCCGTATGCAGTAATATACGCCCGTTTCTGGGCTCTTGTAAGAGCAACGTAGAGAAGGCATTTTTCAGCCGTATAGCTTTCCCGTTCGGCAATGGGATCACTTTGGTCGATTGCTGACTCTAAAGGCACTATGCGGTTGTTTGCAGAAACGATGAATACATACTGGAATTCAAGTCCCTTAACACGGTGCATTGTGGCTATTCTGATACCGTCATGTGACAGATCATCTGCCTTTGAACGCTTAATTTGATAAACGCTGTATCCGCTTTTGGTAAGCTGTGCGGAATAGTCCTTTACAAGCTGATTGGTTCTTGCAACAATGCATATATTCTTCAAAGGAACACATCTGTCCTGTAAGTCGGATATGCAGTCATTGAGATAGCAGAGTTCCTCATTGGCATCTGCAAAGCACTTTACAACAGGAGCTTCACCATGAACAAGGGAACGACACTTATCACCAAGATCAACACCATCGTCCAGATCATCAAATGAAATGCCGTTGAGTAATGCAAAGGCATATCTCCTTGTTTCCTCGGTGGTACGATAGTTAATTTTCAGTATGCTGCTTCTTCCTCTAACATTGATACCGCATCTGGAAAGCGTAGGATAGTTGTTATAAATTCTCTGATGTGAATCACCTACAATGAAAATATCATTGGGCCTTTCTTCTCCTGCAACCGTCCTGAGAAGTCTGAAAGCGTTATCGCTGAAATCCTGTCCTTCGTCAACGATTATATGAGCGTACTTATTCTTTGTACCACTGCTTGTGAACAGCTTAGAGCATTCATACATAGCCATGTTTATGTCTCGAATCTGTTCTTCCTTCATCAAACTGAGATAGGCATCAAATACTTTCCAAACCTCGATTCTTTTCTTGCGGTCAAGCCGAACGCCTCGTCCTGTTCTTTTAGCTTTGACATACTTCTCAAGAGAAAGTGCTTCCTGTGGAATTACTACACGGTTCCACTCGTCCTTATAGAATGACCACGGGAAATCAAGTTCAGAGAGACTGTTCACAACAGCTCTATCCCATAACTTGTCGATTTCTTCACCGTATTCAATCTTCGCTGAAAAGCCTATTTCGCTTAAAAATCGCATAACCCAGGCATCTATGTTGATAACCTCGATTTTATGAAGTTCCTCAAGAGTGCAGATTTTTCTAAGGTTGCTCTTTATATCTTCTGCGAGGTTAGCGGTGAATGTAGTGAACAGAATACGTTCGTCATCGTTGATCTTAGAAGCAAGATACTTAGCTCTGTGCATAGCAACAACAGTTTTGCCTGTTCCTGCACCGCCGAGGATTCTTGCAGACCCCTTATAATTCTTCTGGACGATTTTTCTCTGTGTAGGATGCAGGAATACACGCCATTTTTCAAGAGGTTCAGCCATGATCCTGCGGAGTTCTTCTTCTCCTTCGATTACTACAAATGACTTTTTACTCTCTGAGTTCTTCAAGGCAACAGAGAAATCTTCTGTAACAAGCAGAGATTCAGACTTTTCAGTTTCTCCCTGATCAGGCTCTGTATCAGAAGTGTCAGCCTTGATCATGTCGATAATTTCTTTCGGATCAAAGCCTTCTGCTATCCATGAGAAGTTTTCATAAACATCTGACGGGAGCTTGTCTTTATTTGCATTAAAAGTATCTTTATCAGGAATGCTTTTCAGGAAAGGAATAAGGTCCTGTGGCGCACCAAGTTCGATCATAACATCTTTAGTAAGTCCGCCAAAAAGAGTGCTTGTGGTTGATACCTTAGTTTCCTCGGTTACTTCTACATTTTGAACATCGAATACCTGAAGTGCACCTGTCTTGCTGTTTACACGACAAGTCTTTCTTTTAGCCCATTCATAAGCTTCATCGTGATGATCTACCCAAAGCAGCAGATAAACTGAGCTTTCTTCCTGATAGCTTACGATTCCTCTATAAGTGTTATCAATTCGTACTGAACGGATATTCTTATCTATCGAAGGCAGTTTTTCAAGATTAATTCCGGGGGATTTCGGATTTATACGGAATTTGTTAATGAATTCAGTGACCTTTCCCTGTATCTGTCTCGGAAGTTTTGAAAATGCCGTCAGAAAGTCCGAGGATATTGATACGGTAGCGGTATTTTCCATCAGTTTACACCTCCAAACATATCTTTAGATACCGTAGTATCGTTGTTTATTATTGTCCAACCCTTTTCAGACAGTATTTCTTCATATTCCATTTGATCTTCAGTAAGATAAGCGACTTTGCTATCAAGCCAAACCATTTCGATTTCTGCTATAACTTCATCGTTATCGACCAATTCATAGCCTATTTCATCAGGGATTGGAGCATTCGCTTCTTTGAGTGCCATAGCCATATTCTTTGCCATTTCATCGAACAGCTCTTCAAGGACACCGTCCCACTCGCTGTTAGCAGATGCCTGTTCAGTTACCGCGGTAACAGTAGTTACAGGTTCATCGAGCTTCATATAGATCATCTTTTCAAGACCTATCTTTGTAACAAAAGAGAACTCCGGATTGAACTGGAGTACATTGACAAAATGCCAGAAGCCGTTCCACTCCATTTCAAACTTCTCATTGTCAGGGTCAGTCTTATCATCAAATACAGCAAAGGCCGTGTACGGCGTATTTCTGTCGGCTTTTGCCTTTGAAACCGCTATGCCCGAATATAAACTCAGCATAGGATTATTGGTTCTTGGCTGCCATTTGCCGAACATTGTGTCTCTGAAAGCAAACTGATTAGAAGAAAATCTGCTCTGTGAATTAACTTCATCAAAAGCAGAAAGCCATTCAGTGAAGGCAACATTATCAATAAGTGTAGCTGTATTCATAAGAGATACAGCGTAGGCATTAGCATGAGCCCTGAACGCAGTTTCAGCCTGTTCCATTGACAAGTAATCAAGCAGAAGGTCAAATGCAGACGTTTTATCAGGTGAAATGCGGTCAGCACCGGCAACATTATTAACTGTAAGCTTGTACAGGCTTGCGCCAGAAGGCATTCTCAGCGGATCGAGCGTTTCTGTCGCATATTCGTCTATGTTTTGAAATACACTCTGAATGTCCTTATAGCTGAGCGACCATACAATGTAATCGCCTGAGCGGAGAATTGCTGCTCGTTTTAATGTATCATCAGCAACAATGCTCTTGTGGAAGGTAAAACCATCGGTAAATACTGCTACCGGACGGTGGTCGATCTCTTTGCTGACAGGACGTATAATGAAGTCGGGCTTGGAGTCAACACTGATGCCGTCTGCTCCGCTAAGATAGACCTGTGGCTCGATTTCCCATGTGACGTTGCCAATTTTCAGGATATAACCGGGCTTATCATTTACTACATCTTTGTTGACTTCGATTTTTCTTGTATCACTGTTTCGCTGACTGAATGCTTCGATAAATCTTCTTTCAAGCTCACTGTCGAACAAAGCATTGACGGAAATATTGCCGAGCTTAGATATCTTCTCAACATTGTTCTTGCCTGACAGAATGCTTTTAAGCATAGACATGGCTGTTTTTCGTGAGATCGAACCCATTTGATTGCTCTGCCTGTAAGCAAACAAGCAATGATAGCAGCCGTCTTTTTGCTGATCGTTACCGCAAGTGCAGTGCTCTAGCTTTGTGAGGGCTTTCTCAAAAATAGTGGTAAGAGAGCCTTCGTTGTTCATGAGCTGTTTCAGGTATCCAGTACCGCCGGGCACGGAATCATAAATAACAAGATACTGCTTTCTGTAATCGGCATCAGGGATAGGGACTTCACTTATAGCGACACGAAGATGATCTACGTTACCGAAATACTCCTTCATACCAAGCATAAAGGCTGCAATAAAGGATTCTGTTCGTGCTGTTGAGGTGTCCTCGGTAGTTGCAGGGATCAGCATACGGAGTATTTCAGTCTCAAACTCTCTGTATAGGAACAGACAGGTTTCATAGCCGTCTGCAAGCAACTGAGGATTCTTGTTGGTTTTACAGAAGAAGGAGTGCTTTCTTGAACGGCCGTCAGAAGATTGGATAGTACCGCAGTAACGGCAGACCTTGAAACCTTTTCTGATTTCATCAACACCCGCAACAGAGACTTTTTCTCCCATCATATCGTTTTCACCAAAGTTGATCTCTCTAAGAGCTGCTTTTTTGACAAATTCATAGCCAAACGGAAAATCATCATTATTCATTCGATATGCACAAAGAATATCGTGATCTTCGTCTACATCAACAAGAAGCTGACGGACATAGAATACCGATGATCTGCTATCGCTGTCATCGGATATTCTGCTGTGAGTATCCTCGGTGTTTGAATACACCATCTGTACCTTGAGCATATTGCGAAGCTGACCGGAATCAGCCCACGCAGGGCTTCCGCATTGAGGGCAAGAAGCTGTATATTTGCCGGGGACTTCAAGCTGAGCGTGAGAGCAATTAGGGCATAGTCTCCATGGTTCGATAGTTGAAGTATGTAAGTCAATCTGATTAACGGTCAGCTTTCTTCCGTCAGCATAAAAGGTATTGTTAGGAGCAAACTCGCTAATTGCGGACGATGCAGGACGGCTGTACTCATACGAACGCTTTTCGTACTTTGCTTTAGAAGTAGTGCCTTCCTGTTCTTCTTTTCTGTAAAGCAATGCTCTGAGAATAATACCGCTTTCGGGGAAAGCATAGTTAGGCAGCAAGCCCTCATCAGAAAGGAAATTAAATACATTCTTGTTGTTTATCTCGTTAATAACGCTATGCAGAGCTGCCTTTTCAGCATTAAGCTATTTGATCTGTTCATCAAACGAGGAATCCTGCGGCTTTTCCTGTAATTCCTTTATCATGGCATCAAGTGCCTTGATGTTGGATTTCAGGCTGCTGCGTTCTTCCTTGATGATCTCAAAACTCTCTATTATCTTGCGATACATCGGACTTTGATTTGTTCCGTCACCATTTGCAAAGGCAAGCAGTTCTTCCTTTTCGTCTGCGTCAAGCTCAGTAAATAAACCTGTAAAGGAATTGATCTGTCGCGTAAGGGTATCCTGAACGTAATGGATAAAGTTGAACGGGAACATATCTGCCGGATTTGAATCCAGCTTAGAGAGTATTGTATTCAGTTTGTCAGGCACATCACTCGGCTGTACGCCATGCTTTACCCATGAATCCATACAAAATGCTGTGAACTGTCTTTCGAGTACAGCAGAAGCCTGCAAATAGATTTTTGGCGACTGCACATCACCCTGTATCATTTCAAGAGGATCAGCATAGAAATACAGGTCATGCGGACGGGCATTCGCAACTGCCATAGTAAGAGCGTTACCGTCTTTTCGTCCACCACGTCCGGCTCTCTGAAGGAACTGCGACTGTGCCGGAGGCATACTGCAAAGTATTACAGAAGAGAGGTCGCCTATATCAATACCCATTTCAAGTGTCGGAGTACAGGATAATACATTCGGATCCCACCGTTTTTGCTCTGATTTCCCAAGTTTGAAATGAGCTTCAAGCGTTTCACGATCTTCACGCTTTAACAAACCCGTATGCTCCATAGCGTTTATACGGTAAAGATCTCCGTTCCTGAAAAGTCTGCCGTAATATCCCAAGCCCTCATTATTGGCTTTTTTCAGATGACCCCTGCAGTTCTTTCTCTTACAAGGCGCATTTTCCCAAAATGCAGCGTTTTCCTCGGATACAGGGAGAACGGTGCCACAATAATCACATCTCATCTGAACTACGTTATTGCTAATGAAGATGTGCTTTTTGCTGATTCCATAAGGATCATATACAGGATAATCGCTGATCATAGAGCATACTATCCCTGCATTAACTAACTCATCAAAGATGACAACACATAAGCCGGTAAACTCGTTAAGTACGTCTTGCGAACACTTATACAGCCAGTCCTCGAACTTTCTATCTGTTTTGAGGTCAAGGTTATAGTAGTGTTTCGTACCGCTTTTAGGCTCAATTATGAATCTTGGCGTGTTTCTGCCTGTCTGTAAACCGGGCAGCCATCTCAGACGATCCGCAGAAATATGATAAGAACTGTCTTTTTCAACAAACTCATAGAATACCTTATCATCAAAAGCACCGAATTGTCTCAGCGTATCAAGATAGCCGATAACCATATATTGTACATCTGTCTCGTTCGATCTTACAAGCCAGCCGAGCTCGTTCCTTGCTCTCTGATATACAGCATTGCTGACACGTTCGATAACATCAGGTTCAAAGGCAGCAACAGAGCAAGAGGACTTCGGCAATGTACGTCCGATATTAGAAGACAGACCGTATTCAAGCATGATCTCATAAGCGAGTCTGCTGTCAATGTCACCAAGAAGTTTCTTCGCATACTTGTCCGTTCCGAGCTTACGATTTGTTATCATTTCTTCATAAGCCTTCATCCAAGTCATATTCGGTGCGATAAACTGGCTGATAAACTCCTCATCATCAAATTTCTGATGCCAATAGGAAATAAAGCCCCTTTGAAACTCGTCAAGAGAAACAAGACCTGTATTTGTTGCAGAATACTCCTGAATAGCGGTACGCAGACCAAATCTCCATGTCCTGTGATTGAAGAATCCTGCATGGTGAGCTGCATCCTGCACATTATCAGAGAAAGCAAGTGCTTTTTTATCATCATTGAACTGAGATGAGAACATCTGAGACAGGCTTACGCTGATTTCTGATACACTTCTCAGACCCATAAGGGACAATCCGCGCTTGCTATGGCAGAACGGGCAGACATACTGCTGCTTGTCCTGTGAACCTGTCTTAGCTGATTTAGCTCCGAGGTTAGGAATATATACAGGAATCATTTCACCACAACCGTCGGGACACTCACAACTCTCGGCTTCGTTGGTATTGAATTTCACATAATGACACTTAGGGCATAAGAACCCGTTTGTTTCGCTCATTCCGGGGAAAAGCATAGTGATAGTGTCATCACAACGGAAATACATATTGTAGAACGTATCAAGATTGCCGATCTTTGCGTATCCACGCTCTGTTTTGGTCGAAGTCCAGCCTGTTGCACCGCAGTCACGGCAGTTTACGACAGGAAGATATTCCTTTGACTGTCGTTCATTAAGGTCGTGGGCAATGGAATATTTCACATCATCAGGAGACACCTTTGCAAGCAGGCGGCGGAGTTCTCTGAGCCAGAACTGAACCTGAACATTAAGGAATGGGCGCAGTTTGCCCTCGGAGCCGATACGGGCGTGAGAAACAAGTGCCAAAAGAGCATTGATTGCTGTGTCCTTGTCTGCAATGCTTTCTATCTCAGGATAGTTTGTCACAAGTGCCTCTGCGATAGAATTTGTCTGATAGTATTTTCCACCCATGAGCTTAACGGCTGCCTGGAAGAAACTATGGTGCATAAGTATCTTACCGAGCTTTAGTCTCGCAGTATCGGACATTATATCGTTAATGGGTTCACTTATCCAGCATTCTGCGGAAAGCTGCAGGAAATGCGTAATATCATCGTCTATGACCGCAGAAGCGAGCTGTTCCACCTGTTCATTGGTCGGGAAACTGAAATCGGTCACTTCGCAGCCGTCAAAGAACTCAGACGGAGATAATCTGTCCTCGGTGATGATAGCGTCGCTGTCAAAAGGCTCACCGAAAATCTCAGAAGCATAGTTCAGTATCCTGGGATTGTTATCCTCACTGCCGATCGTCGCAGATGTTCCGACGCAGCAAAGATAGCCCGCAGGGGTAGACAGTCTTGCTTTCAACCTGCGAAGAAGGCAGGCAAGATCAGTACCCTGTGCGCCGTCGAATGTATGAAGCTCGTCAACGGCTATATACTTCAATGTCTCAGGAGAATTATCCTGCCAGAGAACAGCATCCTTCGGGCGTACAAGCAGATAGTCAAGCATTTTATAGTTGGTCATGAGAATGTCTGGCGCACGATTGAGCATAGTATCGTGATCTGTGATAACGCCATGCTCGCTCATCATACGGCTTGGAGTTTCCTCTCTGCCTCCTACATACATACCGACATTGACATTGCCCCTCAGCTCAGGGCTGTTATAGATGATCTCAGCGATACGCTTTGCCTGATCGGACGCAAGTGCGTTCATCGGATATATGATAAGAGCCTTGATGCCACGCTCTCCACGGTGCTTATAGCAGTATTCAAGGATAGGATACAGGAAACACTCCGTCTTACCTGAACCTGTTCCTGTTGCGATAACCGTGGACTGACCGTCATTTCCGTTAAGACGGTCAAACGCTTTCTGCTGATGAACATAGGGAGCAAACTTCGGGTGGATAGACTCGAAGTAACTCTCGTTCATTTCAGCGACGCGGAAAGGCAGGCGCACTGCGGTGAACGGTGCGTGATATACGCTGTCTTTGGTCGAAAGCAGCTTATCCAGCGAACCCTGAAATGGCTCATTGGTCATCGGGAAAGTCGTGCGGATATAGTCGCAGATACCGTCCTGTAATTGTTTTGCTAATATGGTCGGGAGCATTATGCAACCTCCTGATAGTTATTTTGTGTGTGCAGCGTTATTTCCCGTACTTCTTCTCGAAGAACTTCCACGCTGTTTCGTAGTCCTGTTCACGGTCGCACTTATCGAACGGAGCAACATACTCTATTGTTCTCTTTACGGGGCCGCCGGGCATGGTATCGTCCTCGATCTCTCTCGTGAACACCTTACCGGCGGGTGCGCCCTTTACGCTGCCTTCCCACTCCTTGCGGTCAAAGCCTACGCCGACAAGGCTGCGGTTTGTTGTGAAAACTATCCTGCCGTTTGCGTCGTACCAAGTATCTGCTTCGTACTGCTGTAATACAGGGAACTGTATGCGGTAAATGGTTTTGAGCTGTTCAAGCGTCATGCCGAGAGCCATAGCGGTCAGCACGTCTATCTCAACAAGTGCCTGTCTGCGCTCATAATCGGTACGCAGAGGGGTATCCCATGACCATTCGCTTGTCAGGGTGGAGAAACGCTTGTTGTCAAGGCGAGGGTCGGATTTGCTCCATGAGTCGGTTGTGATATTTTCAGAACAGCACTTTTTCCAGAGCGGGCTGTAGTACTTTGTAAGGCAATTGAGCATCAATGCTCTTGTTATAATTTCTCTGCAATCATTATCATCAAGCAACGGGAAAAGCATATTTGTACTGTAATTAACATGACCTTTTCCAAGAATCTTAACAAAGAAATCATACGGTAAACTTGCTTCGCAGCCGGCAAGTTTAACTATGTCCACACTGTTTTTGAAGGATACCGAAAAAACAGTGTGGACATGTGCAATACCGCAAGCGGCTATTGCACATGTCAACGTCCGTTCGGACGTTGTGCCAACCATTTCTCTGTTTATAATTCTATAGTCATCAATGATTTTACCCCATGAAGATGCAGGAAGCATAGAATAGTATTTTTCAGGCGTACACCCAAGTTGATATTTAGTTCTAATCATGTAGTCTTCCGGCAAGTCAACTAAGTCAAGATGGTCATAGTCGCTATTTACCCGATAATTTGATCTTGTGGTCTGAAAATATGGGTTTAACACTCCTATGTGTGCGCCCGAATAGATTACATGATTAGGGCTATCTGGGAAATCCACCTTTGCCACGATGGTTTTATTCTTCTGAGCGCCCGTTTCATTCCAACATTCAGAAGTAAAAACAGCATCTTTTAGAGAACCTACGGTTTGCTTCTGTCTTGCGAAACACTCCAAAACATCAACAAGCGTTTGCGCGTGAATCGCAGGAAGTTTGGCTTGCTTTCCACTGTCTGTTCCGTCAAATAGATTTGCAAACATAGCCAATTCTTCTTCTGTAACATGAATTACCCTTCCGGGATGCCCTTTAATATTCCAACTTCCAAGTTCATCCTTTATTCCGGGTATATCGCCTGTAATGGTTTCATCATAACACTCTGCGATGCTTTTAGCATCGTATAGATTACTGATGGTGTCGAAAGACACCATCAGTGGACCACCCTTCGGGTCGTCAAAGACGCCCTCAGGGTGAACGAATGCGGCTACGCCGCATTTGTTATTAAAATCCCACGCTTGTGGTAAGAAACACTTGTACAAGTTGACAGCACCAGACAAATCCGAATAGTTTTGTGTCGCACCAAGAAAGTTTTGTTGACCGGTAACTGATTCAAATTCGCTGAAATACATTGAGTAAGTGCTTCTTTCTTTAAGAGCAATTTCACGAAGTTCAGCAGTTTGTGCTGCACTTAGTTTTTTTACGGCAAATAGAGGATTGCTGTCGGAAAGTAAGTTTTGTTCCTGCCACTCAATCTTAACCCACGGCGGATTACCGATAACAAGGTCAAAACCGCCCTTATCAGCAAACACATCGGCAAATTCAAGCTCCCAATGCATAAACTTGTTGTCGTTCGCTATCTTACGCACAAGAGCAAGGCGGGGAAACATTTCGCAGAGCTGGTCGAGGTCAACGTTCTGGATCATCACGCCATCTTCTTCGATATTGATATCGAAAAGACTTGTCTGCTTCTCCTGATAAGTTGTCGGCATCGTGCCCTGGAGTATCAGGTACATGTCAGATATAAATTCGGAACGTTCCGGCAGAAGATTCGCCTCACTGATGGGCCAGAACCAGAGGGAGCACCAATAGTCCATAGCGAATTTCAGCCTTGCGTATGCACCTGCGTTCTGAGCGTGTTCGGACTTATAGATATTACGCAGGAGCTTGTCTTTTTCTCTGATAGACTGCCCACGGTCAAAACGGGTGTCCTTGTGACCGTATATTTCACGCACGGTGACAGTAGTGGCTTCAAGGTCGCGTCTTGCCTTGATCTGCTCTCTCCAAAGCACGTCTATCAGCTTTGAAAGCCCAATAAGGTTCTTGAACTCATCCTCGGTGTAAGGCGCGGTGAACCTCTTGTTCCAATCTTTCATAACTTTGAGTTTTTCAGGTTCAAGGGACTTGATGACCTTATCGGTATAGTCGCACATACCGGGATCACCCGTCAGGAAGTGATACACCTGATAGCGTGAACGTGCGATGTTTCTTCCACTTGCGTCGAGCTTCACGAACGGAATACGTTCGGGAGCGTTCTCATACCAGCGCAGACCCTTGGAAGTAGCTGTGAGCTGATTCTTATGATAAACCTGTCTCCTTGCACCGATGAGGGAGTTGCCGTTGACAAGCTGGGTACCGAACCACGGCACATAACCGCCCCTGTAGATCGTGTTCAGCCAGAGAGATACCTCGGCAAGCTCCACGGCAACTGGGTTCAGGTCGATACCGTAAACATTGTTATCGGCAATGTACATCTTGACTTTCTGCAATTCGTCCATACGGCTCTCATGACTGATCGTCTCGCCACGTTCAGCCTGTTTGCGGTCAATATATGCCTCTGCAAGCTGATTGATAGCTTCGTTCAGGAACGCCGCACTGCCCATTGCAGGCTCGCAGACGGTAAGGCTGAGTATTTCGTCAGCAGTCTTGTCTTTCAGAAGCTCCTTGAGGGCATACTTAACAAGGCACTGAGTGAGGGACTCAGGCGTATAGTAAGATGCGGACTTTTCACGCTCTCTGCCTGCCAGACGATAGATAAACTCGCCTTTCGGGTGAACACGGAGCTGTCCTTTATCGTCTCCCGATTCGTAGCGTACTCGTTCTTCCTCGGTGTACTGGTCAAGCTCCTGAGCGGTAACGAAGTAGCCGACATCAAGCTCGTTGAAGTTATCCCCGGCTTTCTTGACTTCGTAAAGGTCTTGCTCAGCAATAAATCCACGGTAAGAAAGCAGAGCCTCGTATACTGCGCCCATCTGGTTGATACCGAGATTAGCGTAGGAAATACGTCCGCGGCGGCTGCCTGTTTTGCCGGTAGACTTCGTAAGACTCATCAGGTCAATGATACGAAGCATAACGCAGTTGCGGATTTTGGCATTGACGAGCATAGGAGTATACGCAGGATCAAAAATATGGGCTTTCAGCGGAGGGATAACAAAGATGTTATGAACGCTCTGTAAGCTGTTGACCTTATTGTATATAGCTTCATCCTTAGGATAACCCGTATAGATAAGTTCATAGAGCTTGCTGATGGTTTCAAACAGATAGAAGCCCTCTCCGACTTCCTCTGTGTCATTGCGGACAGACTCGGCAATATCTCTCAGACTTTCAAGAGAATAGCCTGAAGCATATACCTGCTCATTGATCGGGGCATAGCCAAGCTCAGGACGTGCTTCGATGAAAAGCACGAACAGCATACGGTACATATAGCGTAAGCACTCAATGGTGAGCTTCTCCGCATCGACGGGTTCTGCAATCAGATTCTTGCCCTGACGGGTCGACATATCGTAAATAATTTCGTTTCCGAGTATCTCAATGCTTTCACGGAGGGCATATTTCAAATCCTGCGATACGCCGGATGCGTGTTTGCGGCTCTGTTCATCAAGCGTATCAATAAGAGCGCTGCCGTCCGCAGGGCAGAGAGAGTCCTTATGCAAAAGGACAGACATAGCCTGTAAGGTCGACGTTTCGTGACGGCTGAATATTTCCTGAAGGTCGAATTCAAGGTAGCGTTTCTCGTTCCACTTGTTTCTGTCAATCAGAACTATCGTATCTATGCCGATAACGATAAGAAAACGAGGAGGCTCTGCTGTATGGAACAGGAGTTTGGTGGCAAGAGCTTCGATATTCTCATTGGAAAGTCTGAGGTCATCGTTGTTTACAGCATTAAAATCAAGGACGTTGTTTTCCATGATGCCGCAGTTCTTGTCTTTTGAATGTGCAAGAACTGCCCATAACGCAGGAGCTTTATTGGCTTTGGTTTCCTCGTGAAATACCGGTATGTCGAATTCATCATTAACATTGATGATAACAGAATTAGCCTTGCCATAACCCATTGATTCAAGGTACAGAGCAGCCATAGTGATGATATTTGCGGCTGTTGTAAGCTGGGACTGTCCACGGTCATATCTGTCATGTATCGGGTAATACTGCTTTGCATTATCACGGAGCATTGCCCACGGTGTTTTTATATCTTGGTTCTTGGATTCTTCCGTCCATTGCTTTATACGTTCACTTGCCCCATCTTCAAACATAGTGGAGAAATAGTGATTGGTATAATACTCGTTGCGGTTTCCAATACCGGTCAGATCCATACTCATATTATTTTACTCCTGTCAGGACTGTTATAATTCTAATATAAGGATTGTTTCTTATATCAAGCGTTTCCTTTACCCATTTCGTAAAGCTGTCGAATAATTCATCAACTCTGCGTTCTGCTTCGCTCTTACGACGTTCATCGGTAAACAAAGAAAGCTGATAGTCCCTGTGCTTTTCTTCAAGTTCAGCCAGCTTATCTACTTCCGCATCAATCAGCGGATCAGTGGATTCTTTATACATTCGATAGCTCTCAGCAAGTTTCTCTTTTGCCTTAGCAACAACATCTTCTAGCTGTTCACTTAATGCGGAGATCATTTCATCAGTGACATTCTGCTCGTTAGCAAGAAGCTCTGAATTGATCTTTGTCTTGTTTACTACGGCATTTATGTCAAGGAACTCTGCAAACTTTCCGTCAACATATCTCACGCCGAACATATCATCAACGAGAGCTGCCGAACGTTCATTAGGCATACTGCCTTCTACAATGAATATGCTTTCATTGATCTGCATAAAATTCTTGACGCCGATAATCGGAGCTTCACCTCTGCCGATAAGAAGTCCCGTTTTATCGTTCAGCCAACTAATTACAGGATGAATTGCCCATAGGTACTGAGCATCGGGCCAGGCAGCATTGTCGATAGAGTTCTGCATACTCTTACGCATTTCCTGCATTATGTATCTCTTATCGTCGCTCAGTCGCAGTATTTCACCTGACGGCATAGCTTCTTCTGGGATAACAGCAGATAATCTGCGCCGCATATCCTCCGTAAGCATAACATCAACACCTGATATTTCACTTAATTGTCTCAATGGGTGCTGTTCGCTCTTGTTTATGTATGATAGTGCCTTGATAAGATACTGCTTATCAGTAAACAGAGTTTCATCATCAACTGTATAATTGGTAGCCGATACCGTCTCCTCCATTGAAGCCGTATTAAGAAGGAAGTCCAGCGGATCAAACTCACTTTCTTCATCATGCAGGGATTCCTCAAAGGCTACTGCATCTGAGCCGTTTTCAATGGTTTCACTAATTACAAGCTCCTCGTCCTCAACATTAAATTTGCCAAGCAGAAGCGTGGGATCACCGATGTTCTTAAATGCCTGTTCTTCCTTTTCAACGAGAATTCTTATAATGCGCATATCGCCCTTGATTCGCTCGTTCTTGCTTGAAATCATCATATAGCGAATATCAGGACGTTTTTCCTGACCGTAACGGTCAATTCTTCCGTTTCTCTGCTGGAACACCATAAGTGACCACGGAATATCAAAATGGATAAGACGATGGCTAAGATAATGAAGGTTAAGACCTTCCGATGCAACATCAGAAGCAACAAGAATTCTTACAGGAGCTTCGGTCCTGCCAAATTCTTCAACTACTCGCTGCTGTTCCATATCAGTCATACCGCCTGAAATCTCAACGATCTGCTTGTCACTCATGTGAAGATCTTCTCGGAGTTGCTTTGAAAGGAACTTCATTGTTTCAATTCGCTCGGTGAAAATAACGATACGGTCATCAACCGTCTTTGGATTCCAGTTATACTCTTTGCTTCTAAGAAGTTCGAGCAGTGAAGTATATCTTGAAAAATCACGAGGTTCGATCAACGCAAGAGCATCTCGGAGTTCTTCAAGCAAGGCAATATCCTTAATCTCACCGTCAGGATACTTATGACGGAGCTTTTTGAGTCTTTCCTCTACGCTTTTCAGGCAGGCTTTCGGACTTGAAAAAAGTGATTTTTCGAGTGAGGTCTTGAATAGCTGACCTGTCCCTTTAGGCTTGCTTGTGTCCATATCAAGCTGCATCTGAGCGAAAATGTCAAAGACAACTTCTTCCTTCGGGCTTGCTTCGCAGCTCACAAGATTTACGGTTCTTTCAAGGTATTTACTGCCCATTTGGTCTTTAACGTCCTTTTTGAACCTTCTGATACACAATCCCTTAACTTCGTCCTTAGTGTATTCTTCGGGATTTGCAATCGCAGTAGGATCAAGCATATTCATGAGAGAGGCAAAGCTCTTAGCTCGTCCGTCATGCGGAGTAGCCGAAAGCATTATCATTGTATCAGAACGGTCTTTCAGAATATTGGCGAGTCTTGAACGCTGAGAATCTCTGCTGCCACGTTCAGCAACTCCCTGTGCTTCATCAATCACGATAATGTCCCAATAAGCATTTTCAAGGTGTGTGCGGTATTCTACATCTCGCTTTATCGTATCAATAGAGACAATAACCTTGTCGTAGTAGAAAAATGGGTTATAGTTAGACGGGAGTGAAGCCCTTATCTTCTGTATCTTATGAGAGTCAAGTCTAATAAGAGGAATGGTAAATCGATTCCACATTTCCTTCTGGAACTGCGTCATCATACTTTTAGAGGTAACAACAAGTATTCTCTTACCCTTGCCACGAATGATTAGTTCGGACATAAGTATTCCGGCTTCAAGTGTTTTACCAAGACCAACTGTATCAGCTATAAGTATTCTGCAACGAGTACGGTTCAATGAAATCTTAGTCGGCTCAAGCTGAAACGGCATTAAATCCATAGCAGCTTTGTGACCGATATGGATATTCTTATCGGTGGGGTTTTTCTGTCTCCACTGACTTTCAAGGTAGAGAAGCGATTTAGTGTATCTCGGTGATTCGTCTTTGACGAGCTTGACTTTAGTAGGATCAACTGCCTCAATCTTCTCAAGGTCAGTAAGGAATATAGCCTCTTTATCTTTTACCAAGGGCGAGATACCTATGCAGTTCAAAGCCTGTTCGCCAATCTCATTTGTATCTATTTTCTTTATCATCCATTCTTCATCACGAATGATAAGTCTCATTCCAGGAGCGTATTCAATCACGATTTTACCCTCACTAATATATTAGTTTTTAAGTGGACTGTCAAAAGCATATACATAATATTAGTATACCATAATCCGACATTTTTTTCAAGCGCAATCGCTCAATTTGTTGATTGATATTTTTCACAAATGTGCTGTAAAAATACAACGGACTTATTTGGCAAAACGATGGATAGGCAGTGTAGTGAAGTGGAAATAATGTTTAATTGTAAACATAAAGAAGCCGTTATAACAGGTGATGCAAGCAGCATCGACAAAATGTATTGCCGAGAAGCTCCATAAAATGGAACAAAATTCACCATAGTCGACCGAATGCAGTAAAACAACCACTCTGTTGGTAACATTTCCAAAAGGGAAGTTCTTGAAGAATACGCGGAGTATGTATTGCAATATAGGCTCTATCTGACCAACAATACTCTGCCGTTGATGAAAGGGATTGACGAATTCAGTTATGAGAAATTTCAGTACGTTATGGCAATCGGGGTGACAGCTCTATTGTGATTTTAAGTGTTGGCATAATGCTAATTTGAAAAAAAAGCATCAAATATCCCCTCATATTGCTCAACGGCAAACGGATCCGGCTCAAACGGCAGAACCATCACCTCATTCAGATTGAGCATAAGGAACTCCTTGTTCTTCTCGACCGCCGTCTTGTCCGAGAAATTCACTGCCACGGTGTAGTTCACGCTGTTCAGCGGCTGCTGAGCCATGTATATCATCGGGAGTTCGTTCCACGACGTGCCGCCAATAATGAACACCTTATCGAACGAATCAAGCTTCAGCTCGGAAGTGGGCAGACTGCCGTAGTCGTAAATCTGGACGTTGTACTGCTTCTCCGGCTCGGTCAGAGCGGTGCAGATATCAATGCCGTTTATCGTGTAGATACCGTTCTGATCGGTGCCGCCGTAATACTCGTTCATCATCTCGAGCTGCGGAAATCCGCGCTTGTTGGCGCAGACCACAAGGCTCTCTCCGTCACGGCTCTTGAAATATGCCGCAAGCCGCAATGCAAAGGTCGTTGTGCCTATTCTGCCCTGCGCTCCCACGACAGCTATGCTGATATTCGACTGGGAGTAGCGGGGCTTTTCTTTTTCCTTTTCGGCAATTCTGGCAGCTTCACGGGCTTCTGCAAATGCGTCAAACGACTTGTCGAAGCGCCGCCATTTCTTCTGGGAAAGCCCCTCCGTAATGCACTCTTTCAGGTCCTGCGTCATCATGGATATGTTGGTTTTCTCGTCAACATCGGGGTAATTCGCAACGATATTCGTTATGCCGTTATGCACCAGCTTGTCCAGAATTTCATCACCGGGATAGCAGTTATCGGCGTAAATAACGATGTTTGCGTCGGATTTCTGATAGTATATTCCGGCGCAGAGGTTCACGAATTCATCGCCCTGTTCCTTGAATGCGGACAGGTCAAAGATGAAATGCGACTGATAGAGATACGTCTTTAAGTCGCGCTTAAGAAATACAGCAAGCGACCAGTCCTCGCCGATTATTTCCCGTGGAACTGCTCCCAGTTCGGAGCATATTCTGCGGAGGATTCCGGCGTTTTCTTTTCTGGAAATGAGTAATGGGTTAAGCATGGTTGAGTTCCTTTCTGGTGGTTATTTGCTTTTCAGCGTGGATTGATTGACTCTTTTGGCTGTTTGTGGTATAATAATCTTATCGATATATCGGAATTGGGAGATGAAATATGAAATATAAAAACGTATATTTTATAAACGGAACGGCATATGCGGGCAAATCAACTATGGTAAAAATGCTGTCTGAAAAATATCATGGAATTGCATGCGAAGAAAACTATCATGATGTACTGATTTCAAATCTGGATAGCAATCAGTACCCGGGCTTGACATATACAAGAGATTTGAAAGACTGGGCAGATTTTGTCAGAAGAACGCCGGATGAATATGAGGCATGGATTGAAGAAACTACAAAAGAGTGCGCTGTTTTAGAGCTGCAAATTCTTGATAAGTTATCCAAACAAGGAAAAATGATATTTGTGGATACAAATATCCCAACAGATGTTTTATCCGAAATATCAGATAAAGACCATGTTTTAATTATGTTAGCTGATCCAGAAATATCTGTTAATCGTTTTTTTGAACGCCCAGATAAGGAGAAACAGTTTTTGTATCAAATATTGCTGCGTGAGGAAAAACCTGATGAAGCAATAGAAAATTTCAGAGAATGCTTAATGCGTGTTAATTCAAGGGAGAAATATGAACATTTTTTGAATTGCGGTTTTAATGTAATTAAAAGAGATGATGATAGAACAAAAGAGGAAACCTTGTTATTGGTGGAAAAAACATTTAAATTGTAGTTTATCGCTCCTTACCAACCGCATGAATCGTCCCAAACAGCTCCTCGCTCATACCCGTGCGGAACCCCTTGAACCAAAGCCGCGGATTAGCCGCAGCACCGATATCCTTTGCGCTTGGACCGCAGTAGTAATGCGTACCCTGCGGCGGTTCGGGCTGAGAAACCTCCCCGGACATAAAGTAGGTCTTAACACCAACGTGGGGAACGCACTCGTCACGGTTCAGACTGTGCCGCCAGAGCCCGGAATCATACCGGTCGCTGTAATATCCGTCATGGGAGTACCCCACAATGATATCCCCGAAATCAAGCGAACTGCCGATATCAGCGTCCTCAAACTCCACCTCGCTGAGGCAGGTGAACTCCAGAAAAAGCGTTATCGTTCCAGCGTTCGAAACGCCGTCAATTGACGGGAACGGAAATCCGTAGTCCGCTTCAAACTGGTCTGTGTCGATGATGTACGCCAGCGTGACGGCGCTCCGGTTGAACACTTTGGAATTGGTGTCGTTTGCGATATCCTGCTCGTCCATGTTCCAGACATCATAAACATAGATATCCTGAATACAATCGCCGCAGTCCAGCAGATCCGCATGGACTGCGGTTTCCTCTTTCAGCGCCAGCGTAATTCCTTTTTCGGGAACTCCCATGTCCTTTTTGCCGTAGGTGTACTGGTGAAACTCCGAAACCTCTCCGCACTGCGACAGAATTCCGTTTCCTCCGGGCGCAAGCTCGGAACTGCTCACTGGCAGGTCAAAGAACCCCTCGAAATACACGAACAGCGCCGCCTGCACCATTCCGTCAAGTGAAATTGTACGCTCGTCCTGCGGGATTTCCGCTTCGTCAAGCGCCATTTCAATGGTAAGCTGGGACTGCTCGACGTACTGTTTCAGCTCCTCGTCAATTCCGAAAATGTCCTCCCAGATATCCGAACCCACGGTTTCCAGCGTTATCGAGAGCTTGTCAGAGGTGCGCTCCGTGGAGATTTTCACAGCGCCGTCAATGCTCGCCCCCTCGATAATGGATTTCAGATTTGCCATGCGGAACAGATCCAGATTTCCCGCGCCGCGCCCGTCAACCATACCCTGCCATGCGCCGTTCAGATAGTCCTGCGCTTCTTCGGCAGTTTCGGGAATACCGCCTACCGCCTGCTCAATCTGCGTTTCAATATCCGGTGCCTGATTCTGCGTTACGGCAGTGAGATACTCCCGGCTCTGACATATATTGTACATCGCAAGAAATTCCGGCAGGTACACCTCACCGCCGCCGATGCAGGTGTATTCCACGGTCTGTGCGGAACCGTCCGGAGAGGTCACGACCAGCGTCTGGCGGTCGGCTGGCTTTTCGTCAACCGTTATCTCCTCGAAAGAGTAGCTGTACGCCGGCATTTGCTCCATTGCGCGGTTGTAAAGAAACAGCTTCACCGCGTCCGGATAAGCGGAAATGCCGTCGATTCCAGTGTCGTCCGTAAAGCGGATATTCCGGATATCCGAAAAGGAAAGCTCCGTTTCGTAACCAGAAATGAAGCTGTCAAAGGCTTCTTCCGTGGTTATTTCACGGAGCTTTTCTGCGTAATTCAGCATTATTTCCTGCGCCTGCCGGATTTCCTTTTCATCATATAAAATCAGGGAGCTGTTGTCGAAATTGTTCGCGATAGTGGCTTTGGAAAAGTTCACCGAAAATTCCGGCATGAAGTCGTAAACCTCGCTTTTCACATCGGAATTTATCTCGCCCTCGATACTGCTGAAAATCTCGGAAATGCTGGTCCTGTAATAGTTCCAGTGGTTTCTCAGGTCGTTGTCCTGCGCAATGCTGAGAAGTCCGCTTATAAGCCCGATGAACACAACGAAAATCAGCATTATCAGTCCCAGCGAAAAGAACAGAACATACAGCAGAGTTTTGCGGACTTTTTCGTTTCCCGCCAGCTCTGAGGCTATTAAAATCAGTTTCGGATTTACTGCCATATAAACACACTTTCCTTATCTTCCGCCGCCGCGCCCGAACATTTCAAGGCGCTCATCGCTCAGCACGAACCGCACTTTTGCCGCCTGCCTGCCGACTTTCATCAGCGCCATTCCGCGCTGTCCGGAGGAAATCAGCTCGGTCTGGGAATCGTTCAGGTCGAACAGCTCTGCGGCTTCTTTCAGCGATTGTCCGTCCATTGAAAACAGCAGTTTGTAGGTCGGCAAGTCAAGTACCGACTGCCCATAAAATTTGACTTCCGGGTCGAGAAAATCGTTGGTGGACTGCGTTCCCACGACTATACTGCCCTCGTATTTTCTCGCTCTCTTTTCGGCATTTTTAAGGAATTCCAGCGACTGCGGACAGCGCGGGTCAATCATCGTCCAGCACTCGTCGGCTATCAGCATTATGCGCTCCTTGCGGTCGCGGGTTATTTGCTCCCAGCACCATGAAAGCACGTTAAAATACTGCGCCGCCAGCACCGTGCCGGACATCTGTATCAGGGATTTTGTGTCCAGCACGATAAATCCGCTGGTGGGATTTATGGTCGTGTAACCGTTCCAGAGCAGGTGGTCTGCGCCGTTTGCGGCTCCCTCCAAGTAGGTTTTGAGGTCTGCGTAACACTCGGCGTTCCTGCCGCCGGATTCTGATTTTCGGGAGATAAGGCTGTACAGGTCGCTTAAAATCGGAAAGCGCTCCGCTTTCATGTCAGAAACATCGGTTTCCCATGTGATTCCGAAAGAAAAATACAGCTCCACCAGCGACTGGTCGAGAATGGCTCTTAGGCGGTCGTCCATTGACGGTATGTACAGCCGGAAGAACGTCTGCAAGGTCTTTAAATGCACTGCGAGGTCGCCTATGCTGTCCTTTTTTACCGGGTCGGAATTGTCGTCCACGTCAGGCGGGACAGGACGTATCTGAAGCGGATTTATCAGCCCTCCGCGCCCTCCGGCAACGTCTATCCATGAGCCTTCAAACAGCGGATTCAGGCACATATCCTTGTATTCGCCCTCCGGGTCAATGACGATTATCTTCGTGCCGCGGGCGTACTCCGAAGCGATTATGTGCTTTATCGCCGTGGATTTACCCGAACCGGAGCCGCCAACTATCGTCATGTTGCTGTTGGGGCGCTGGCGGTTTCTTATCCACGGGTCGAGCAAT
>OJNH01001185.1_pt1 | contig 21439 bp, 20 predicted proteins | sample 1597361 | NCBI WGS metagenome assembly OJNH01 (sample SAMEA2452136, study PRJEB22498) | human gut metagenome | biome: human feces; feature: human gut; material: feces | place: Australia | collected 2012
GTTAGAAACGGACTTTGCTTTTTCAGGGTCGCCTGCACCAAAATATCTTGAAATTAAAACAGTAGTTGCTACAGTCATAGAACTAAGCACTAATATTATAATATTCATAATCTGATTACCATTACCAATGGCAGCAACAGACCCTTGTGAATAGTGGCTCACCATTATCTGGTCTATGTTACCAACCAACAGCTGGAGCAAAAGCTCAAAGAACATTGGTATACTCATTTTGAATATTTCTTTGCTAGTATTTTGATACATATTCTTATCCTCCGTTAATTTTTTATAGCAACTCATTCTATCATCAAAATATACAAAAATCAATGGTCAAAATACATAACCTTGTGCAAAAAATCAATGGAAAAATTGAATAAAAAGGAATATAATTTTTTCAGTAAGTTAGAACTCTAACGATTTTAAGTTTTTTGTAATAAAATTATGTAATTGTTCTAAAGAAATCTGTAGTACAATTACTATAGGTTAAGATTAGGGCATTAATCTTATTTTGAGGAAAATTGTACTTTTGTTATTAAATCTTAAGAAATTTTGGCAATTTGTTAAAACTTTTCTAATGAAGATTTAATTTTGAAATGTTATAATTTTTATAGTTGGAGTTTTCCATATGGGTTGTATATTCCGATACAACTCCTCACAAAAACTTTTGGAGGGAATTTTAGAATGAAGAAGAAATGTATGCTTGCAGTTGGAATGTTATTAGTTCTTTCGATGCTTTCTGGCTGTGGTGCTAAAAAGGACGGTCCTATGGACCAAGTACAGGAAAAGGTTTCAAATGTAGAAGTTGAAAATCCTCAGACTGGTACTATGAAAGATGAATACAAGTATTCAGGTACTATTGAACCTAAGGATACAGTTGATGTTACAGCGTCTATGACAGGTACAGTTAAGGCAGTCAACTTTAAAGAGGGCGACAAGGTAAACAAGGGCGATGTACTTTTTACTATTGATACTAAGGACCTTGAAAATACTATAAAGACTAACAAGGCTTCACTTGCCTCAGCTGATGCAAGTATACAGTCTGCTAAAACTAATTTAGAGCTTGCAAATGGTGCAACTATGCAGACTCAGATTGAAAATGCTAAGAATGCAGTTACTAATGCTAAAAACAGTGTTGCAACAGCTCAAACATCTCTTGATACTGCCGGTGTTAGTGTAAACAATGCTAAAACTACATTAGACGATAAGCAAAATACATACAATATTAATAAACAGCTTTTTGATGCAGGTGGTCTTTCTAAGCAGGCACTTGACGATTCTCAGACAGCTCTTACTGCTGCTCAGAACGCATATACTCAGGCTGTAAACTCTAAGCAACAGGCAGAAGTTAGTTTAAGTCAGGCTAAGTCTTCTCTTGAAAATGCTCAAAAGAGTTATGATATTCTTGTAAATCAGACTTCAAAGGAAAATGTAACTAAGGCACAGGATAGCTTAAATACAGCACAGGCATCAAGAAAGACTGTTCAGGCTCAGATTGAAGCCAGTGAATCTAAACTTAGTGATGCAGTTGTTAAAAGTCCTATTTCTGGTACAGTATCAGAATGTAATGTAACAGCCGGTGCTCAGCTTTTAACTGCTAAAACTCCATTTACTATTGTTGATTTAAATACAGTTGATGTTCAGGTTAATGTATCAGAAGACGTTGTTCCAAACCTCAAGGTTGGCGACTCTGTTCAGATTACTATTCCTACACTTTCTAATCAGGCTGTAACCGGTCACATTAGTGAAATTTCTGATGTATCTAATGCAGACGGTACATTTAAGGTAAAGGTAGAAATGAGCAATACTGACGGCAAGTTAAAGGCCGGTATGTTTGCAGAAGTAAACTTTGCTAAGTCTACAAGTGACGGTGCAGTTATCGTTCCTAGAGATGCAGTTCTTAGAGATGGCGATGATTACTATGCTTTCGTTATTGAAGACGGCAAGGCTAAGAAAGTTGATGTTACAATCGGTATTGATGCCGGCGAAACTATTGAAGTTAAGAGTGGTATCAAGACTAGCGACAAGGTTGTAACAAAGGGTCAGACTTACCTTGATGACGGTGCAAAGGTAAAGGTTGTATCTGATAACGGTACAGAAATTACAGAGGCTACAACAGAAGCCACTACTGAAAACCCTAAGGCTAAGAAAAGCAAGGGGGAAAATAAGTAATGACTAAATCAGCAGTTAATCGTCCTGTAACAACTGTAATGTGTGTACTTATTGTATTCCTTGCAGGTATATTTGCTTATTCTTCTTTGGAACTTGCTTATATGCCTTCGGTTGATTTGCCGGTAGCATTGGTAAGTACAACATATTCAGGTACAGGTCCGGAAGAAATGGAAGACCTTGTAACAAAGCCTATTGAACAGACAATGGCTACACTTACCGGTGTAGATACTATTACATCACAATCTTCAACTGGTTCATCAATGGTAGCTGTACAGTTCGTAGACGGTACAGATATTGATTCAGCTGTAAACGATATGCGTGATAAGTTGGATAGAGTTAAACATCAGCTTCCTGACGATGCAGATGACCCATCAATTATGAAGATGGATATGAATGCACAGACTATTGAAGTCGGTGTAACAAGTGATAAACTTAACCCAACTACACTTTATGAACTCCTTGACAACAATGTAACATCACAGTTTGAAAAAATTGAAGGTGTTGCATCTGCTGATATGAAGGGTGGACAGGAAAAGGAAGTTCTTATTACTGCTGACCCAGATAAATTAAGCAACTATGGTATCACATTGAGTACAATTTCTCAGACTTTAGCATCTGAAAATAAAAATACTCCAGGTGGTTCATTATATCAGGGTACAAACGAACTTCAGATTAAGGTAAAAGGTAAGTTCCAGTCTCTTGAAGATATGAAGAACTTATTTATTACAACAAAGGGTGGCAACAGAGTACTTTTGAAGGATATTGCTACTATTGAAGAAACAACTAAGGAACAGGATAATGTTTCTTATATTAATGGTAAAGAGGGTATTATGTATTCTCTTTCTAAGCAGTCAGATGCTAACATAGTTACTGTTACAGATAATGTAAACAAGACTATTGAAACTTTGAAAAAGCAGTACCCAGACCTTGACTTTGCAATGATGTCTACTACTGCTGACTACATCAAGTTATCATTAAATAACGTAACATCAACAGCTTTCCAGAGTGCGTTGATTGCCGTTATCGTTCTTCTTATCTTCCTTAGAGATTGGAAGACTTCATTTGTTATCGGTGTATCTATTCCTACATCTATTATGGCAACATTCGGTCTTATGTACCTTAAGGGTATGACAATGAACATACTGTCAATGGGTGGTATAGTTATTGGTATAGGTATGCTGGTAGATAACTCCGTAGTAGTATTGGATAATATTACAAAACACTATGCTATGGGTAAATCACCAAAAGAAGCAGCCATTGACGGTACAACAGAAGTAGGTATGGCCATATTTGCTTCTACACTTACAACTGTAGCCGTTTTCGGACCTATGCTTTTCATTACTGGTATTATGGGTAAGATGCTTCAGGATTTCTGTTGGACAATCGTATTTGCATTGTCAGCATCTATCATTGTAGCCCTTACTTTCGTTCCTATGGCCTTCGCTGTTATTAATGGTAAGGCAAAGAAGGGCAAAAAGAGAACCGGTGGCATTATAGGTAAGATTGATTCTTTCATCGGTAAAATCCTTGACGGTTTAGATAACTTATATGGTAGAGTTCTTGGTCTTGTATTAAGAAACAGAGGTAAGATGATAATTATAGCTATTGTCTTCTTCATTCTTTCTGCCTCTACTTTTGGCTTGACTGGTATGGACCTTATGTCAAGAACTGATGAAGGTGCATTAAGTATTTCAGCAGAAATGCCTAGTGGTGCTAGTTTTGATGAAACAGAAAAAATGCTTAACAAGATTGTTACAGCAATAGGCGAAATTCCTGAACAGAAGAATATGACAGCCAATGCCGGTGGTGGTACATTTACAGGTGATGCCATTACAATCAATATTAACCTTGTTGATAAGGAAGACAGAAGCAGAAGTACAGATGATATAAAGGCTGAAATTGAACAGAAGGTATCTAATATTGCCGGTGCTGATATTAAGGTATCAACTGGTAGTGCTGCTATGGGTTCTATGGGTGGCAACGGTTATACTGTTAATATCATTGGTGATGATAGTGATACATTAAAGATGATTACTGACGATTTAATGGAAAAATTCAAGGAAATCCCTAACTCTACTAATGTAGAAAGTTCAATGGATAATTCAGTACCGGAAGTTAATATTGTTATTGACAGAGCTAAGGCTTCTCAGTATGGTTTAACTACTGCACAGGTCGCATCTCTTGTATCAATGGCTAACTCTGGTTCAACAGCAACAGAATACAACGTAGACGGTACAGAAATTGATGTAACAATCAAGTACCCAGATGAAGATATTAATTATGTAAAAGACCTTAATAACTTAACAATTACAACTTCAACTGGTGCAGTTATTCCTCTTACACAGGTTGCTACTATTGAGATGACAGATAGTGAAGTAACAATTAAGAGAGAAAATCAGCACAGATATGTTCAGTTGACAGGTGAAATTGAAGGTATGGACTCTAGTACACAGCAGAGTACAGTTAAGAATATTCTTGATTCATATGTATTCCCAGAAAACTATTCTTACGAGTTTGACGGTACAATGGATATGATGAACGATACATTCCAGAGCTTGGCTATAGTATTCGTTGTAGCTATTCTCTTAATCTATATGATTATGGCATCACAGTTTGAATCTTTTGTATACCCATTCATCATTATGTTCTCAATTCCATTGGCTATTACCGGTGGTGTTACAGGCTTGTTCCTTACAGGCAAGAGTATAACATCTACAGCAATGCTTGGTTTCATTATGTTGGTAGGTATGGTTGTAAACAATGCCATTGTATTGGTTGACTACACTAACCAGTTAAGAGGTAAGTCAGGTTGTACTTGTGATGAAGCACTTATGATGGCTGGTCCTTCAAGATTAAAGCCTATCCTTATGACAACACTTACTACAATCATTGGTATGCTCCCTATGGCATTTGCCTTAGGTTCTGGTATGGAATCTCAGCAGCCAATGGCGATAACAATTATTTTTGGTCTTACAGTTTCAACATTAATCACATTGTTACTTATTCCGGCATTGTACTCTTGTGTAAATAGTACAAAACGTTGGCTTGACAGAAAAATTGTAAGTGCTAAAATAAGAAAGAGAGATAGAAAGGCGGTAAACTAAATGAATAAATTTATTTGTACTACACTTGCTTTTTCAATGCTTTTGACTTCTGCCGTTTTTGCTGACGGTCAGACTTTAACTAATAAGAGAAATTATAGCTTCGGCTCTGATGTTCAGGCTGTACAGGATGCAAAATATCCTGTACAGGACTTGACTGTTGACGATGCTGTAACAAAAGCTATTGCAAACAGCAACACTATAAAGACATTAAAGGAATCTAAGGAACTTGCTGAAGATTCTCAGGACGATTTAACATTTGCTTTTTCATACACTCAGGACTATGCTACTAACCTTAGTCTTACAGTTCAGATGAAAAGATTACAGGTTGCTTTACAGCAGTATGATGAAAATACTGAATTAGCAAAGCAGACTATTGATTATTCTGTAAGAAGTATTTTCTACGGTATCAGAGAAGCTGAAAATGGTATCAAGCTCTATGAACAGAGTATGAAGGTTCAGGCTGACCAGCTTAAAATTGCAGAAGTATCATTAAAACTTGGTCAGATGAGCCAGAGTGATTACGATGCAAAGGTAAAGGATTACAAACTTGCAGAGTCTAACAAGGAAACTTTACAGACTTCTATTGATAATGCTTTTACTACTCTTAACCAGCTTATGGGTACAAACGCAAATCAGACTTACAATGTAATCTTTGATGATGTATCTTACGAGAAAATGCCGGAAAATGTAAATGTTGACGGCAAGATTAACTATGCTTTAGCTGTTAATCAGACAGTAAAGGGCAAAAAGGATACAGCTGATGTAGCTAAGTATGCTCTTGATAGATACAATTCAGTATATGATACGACAACTAACTACAAGGATAGCTTATATACTTATACTCAGGCATCAAGAGCTTATCAGGATGCTAAGGATGCACTTACAACTTCTGTAAAGAAGAATATTAATGACCTTAAGGACCTTGAAAAGAGTTATAAGGACAACGAAACAACTCTTGAAAATATGGAAAGCCAGTTAAAGGTTTATGAAACTCAGCTTGCTTTAGGTCAGACAACTCAGATTGTTGTTGATGCTTATAAGCTCCAGATTGAACAGTTAAAGAACACACAGCAGACAATCGTTTATAACCACGATTTACTCTTAAGACAGTTCAATAACCCTAATTTACTTGGCTAAAACAAAATAACTTGTATTTAACCCCTGTTTAGTGTATAATGAACCTAAGGTTTATTATGAGAAGATACTCTGAACAGGGGGTTTTTTATGAGGAAACATTTGCTCTTGGGTTCTTTGTTGGCTTGTTTGCTCTTTACCGGTTGTGCTACAGCTACTAATACAGATGTGGCAGAAGTTCATAGCCAATCACAGGAAGCAACATCAGAATTGACTACTGATACATATGGCAAAGACCTAAAGGAAGGTGTTGATATTAATGTTAAGGTTCAAAGGAATGGTGGAATGTATAGAGTTATAATTTCGCCGGACTTTTTCGGTGTAAATGAGAAAGAGGAAGATATAAAAAACGAGGTTAAATCTTGGGGTGGAGAAAATATAATAATTGACCCGGAAACAAAGGCTGTTATAGTCGATATGTCTGTAGAAAAATATGACGAATATGTCAATAATCTAAAACTGAAATTAGAAAAATGTATGGAAGATATTAAGACTGATAACAAAAAATATCCGTCTATTTCTGATGTAAAAGCTAATGACGAATTAAATGAATTTGATATTTATTGCAAAAAAGGCATCAGAATGGAAAAAACTATTTCAGCTATTGAGCTTTATTTAGATAGTGCTACATATCAGGTTTTCAAGGGTGTGCCACAGAAAGATGCAACTGTGGATATAAATTATATTGATGAAGAAACTGGCGATATAATTGAAACTATGAATACATCTCAATTAGTAAGCAAATAGTATCGCATATTCCGTTATTAAAAGGAGGTAAATGGTTTACCTCCTTTAAAATATATAAAAAATTTAAAGGAGTTGAAGAAATGAAAAGTTTTATGAAAAGTTTTCTTGTTGCTTTTCTCATTTGCTTATTGTCTATGACAGTATTTGCAGATACAGCATCAAGCAATAAACTTATCGTAAATTACATTGACGTAGGTCAAGGGGATTCCGAACTTATTGAATGTAATGGCAAGTTTATGCTTGTAGATGCAGGGGAAAGAGAACAAGGCAGTGTTGTTGTAAATTATTTGAAGTCAAGAGGGGTAGAAAAATTAGATTATGTAGTTGCTACACACCCTCATTCAGACCACATTGGTGGTATGGCAGAGGTTTTAAATAATTTCCCTGTAGATAATATTATTATGCCAAAGGTAAATAATACTACAGCTACTTATACTAATATGTTAAAAGTTATTCAGCAAAAAGGTATCAAGGCTATTGAACCTAAAATAGGTAATAGCTACAAATTAGGTGATAGTACATTTACTATTGTAGGACCTAAGAAATATGATACTAAAAATATGAATAATGATTCCGTAGCTTTCAGATTAGTGTATGGAAATAATAGCTTTATTTTCTGTGGTGATGCTGAAACAGCAGAAGAAAGCGACATTGTAGCCAGTGGTCAGACACTTAAATCTGATGTTTATAAGGTATCTCACCACGGTAGCACAACTTCTTCCAGTTCAGCATTTTTAAATATGGTTCAGCCTAAATATGCTATTATTGAAGTAGGAGAAGGCAATAGCTATGGACACCCAAAGGAGAAAACACTTGATGCTCTCTCTAAAATAGGTGCAACTGTTTATAGAACAGATTTAAATGGAAATATTATTATTACAAGTGATGGCAAAACATTGTCTTTTGGTGACGGTAGTGTCGACGGTGGAGGTGATGCCACTCCCTGCACAAGCCAGTCTGTTTCAACAAATACAACAGGTGCTGGCTCAGTTAATGGATTTGGTACAGCAACTTCAACAAGTGTTCCACAGTCTGTAAACATTACATATGTTTTGAACACTAATACTCACAAAATACATAAGCCAAATTGTAGGTCTGTTTCTCAAATGAAAGAGAAAAATAAGAAAACTTACGTTGGTAAAATTGCAGATTTAATTTCACAGGGGTATTCTCCTTGTAAAATCTGTAATCCTGCTTAGAAAGGTTGTGTTATTGTGAAAAGATATATAGTAGATAGAATAGAAGAAAATATAGCAGTTTGTGAAAACGAGGATATGACATTTTCAGAAATCAATGTTTCTCTACTTCCAAAGGGAGTTAAGGACGGCGATTGTATCATAGAAGAAAATGGTGTATATACAATAGATGTTTCAGAAACTAAAAAGAGAAAAGCAGAAGTTGATAAATTGCTTGATGATATATTTGGATAATTGACATATTATGTAATATATGATACAATTTTGTCAACAAGATTTACAGGTGCATACTGAAATGTATGAGAATAGGGAAACAGATGAAAATTCTGTACGGGACCGCCGCTGTGATAGGCTGTCTGTATATATGCCACTTTGGTTACACAGGGGAAGGCAAAACAGACTATAACCTTAAGTCAGAAGACCTGCCTGTATTTGTGCCTTGAAATAGAGGCAAATGCAATACTGTCGGACTAACAGTAGGTGCAAATAAGACTTCTGCAATGGTCTTGTTATGCCCTTTTGGGGCATTTTTTTATGCAGAAAAAAGGAGAAAAATATGAAAAAAATTGAGAAACTGTTGTTGACTCTCTCAGTTGTTTTTGCTTCAGTCTTTGGTGTAACACAAAGTGCTTTCGCAATGCATATTATGGAGGGTTATTTACCTAAGGCACATTGTATTGCTTGGGGTGTAGTTTGTATACCTTTCTTAGTTGCTGGTTTTATGAGCCTCAGAAAGATTGTAACAAAAGAGAGAAAATCTCTTATTGTCCTTGCTATGGCAGGTGCATATACTTTTGTTCTTTCTGCTTTGAAGATTCCTAGTGTATCTGGTTCATCTTCACATCCTACAGGTACTGGTCTTGGTGCTACACTTTTTGGACCAAGCGTAATGAGTGTAATCGGTATTATTGTTCTTTTATTCCAGGCACTCTTACTTGCTCACGGTGGACTTACTACTTTAGGTGCTAATACATTTAGTATGGCTATTGCAGGTCCATTCTTATCTTATGGCATCTATAAGTTATGCAAGGCTTTAAAGGTAAACAAAATGGTAGGCGTATTTTTAGCTTGTACTTTAGGTGACCTTTTCACATACTGTGTTACAAGTTTCCAGCTTGCTTTAGCTTACCCAAGTGAAGTAGGTGGCGTTTTAGCATCTGCTGTTAAGTTTTTAAGTATCTTTGCTGTAACTCAGGTACCACTTGCAATTATCGAAGGTATTCTTTCAGTAGTTGTTGTAATCGGTCTTGAAACTTATGCTAAGCCTGAACTTGAGGCTATTTCATTTACAGGAGGGGAAAAATAATGAAGAAAAGTACATTGGTTATTGCACTTTTAATTTTATGTGTTGTTATTGCAGTTGTCCCTCTTGCTACTATTAAAGATAGTGAATTTGGTGGTTCTGATGATAAGGCAGAGGCTGTAATTTCTGATATTAATCCAGAATATGAACCATGGGCAGAAAGTATTCTCACACCTCCAGGTGGCGAAACTGAAAGTTTACTTTTCTGTTTACAGGGTGCTTTTGGTGCTTTAATTATTGGTTATGGTTTTGGCTATTTTGTAGCTAGAAAAAAATATAATAAATAGGATTAGTGTGCTTTCTGAAAAGAAAGCACATTTTTGTATATATTTTGTGTATATTTAGAGGAAAAATTATGAGTTTAATATTTAAAATGATAAAGGCTGTATTTTTCTTTCTTCTGTCTTTTGCGTACGTTTTTGTTATGTTCAGTGGAAAATACAGCACAAAATTTATAGTTGTATGTAGTGTTATTTTTGCTATGTCTGCTATTTATGTTTCCTTTACTCATAAGCATTTGAAAATAGATTATTATAGCTATTTTTCTAAATTGAGATTTGTAAATCCATATATAAAAACAGCTTTCTTTGTTTTTGTACTTTTCTATTGCGTATTTATGGAGAATATTTATGTTTCTCTTTTTGTTATAATCACAATGGCAATAATCACAATATTTGTAGGTGACATTGATTTAAAGGACTATATTTATGCTATGCTTTTACCCCTTTGCTTTATAATGCTTAGTACAATAACAATAGCTATTAACTTTACATCAGCACCAATAAATGAATATTCTATAAGAGTTTTAAATTTCTATATCAATTTTGGTAGTCGATACCGTTGTATAGAATTGCTTTTTAGAAGTATGGGTGCTGTCAGTTGTTTATATGGAATATCTATGTCTACTCCAATAGCTGATATTATACAGGTTTTATATAGTATAAAATGCCCTAAATTGGTTGTGGAGCTTATGTTTTTGATTTATAGATTTATTTTTATGCTTATGGACGTACTTCACAATATGACTATATCAGCTACTAGCCGAGGTGGTTATGATAGTTATAAAAATTCATATTATACTTATTCAAATATAGGTAAAAATTTGTTTTTGTATGCTTTAAAAAAGACAAATAATTCCTTCGATGCTATGACATCAAGAGGTTATATTGGAGATTTGAATTTTTATAATGAAAATAGCAAAGTGAAATTTAAGGAAATAGCCGGCTGTGTAGTATATGTTTTAGTTTTAATAGGAGTTAGTTTATGCTTGAGATAAAAAATTTGACTTATAAATACGAAAACCATATTGCCCTCAATAATATAAATTTAAAAATTGAAAAGGGCGAAAAAATTGCAATATTGGGTAACAATGGCTCAGGAAAAACTACTTTCTTTCTCTGTTGCAATGGTGTTTACAAAACTAAAAATGCAGTTAGTTTCAATGGAGATTATGAGCCTAAAACTCTTAGAAGAAATGTAGGTCTTGTATTTCAGGACGCAGATACTCAGATAATAGGAAATACTGTAGAAAAGGAAATTTCCTTTGGCTTAATGAACTTTGGTTTTACTAAAGAACAGACAAAGGAAAAAATTGACTATGCTATTTCAGCTATGAATTTGGAAGAAATGAGAAACAGACCTACTTATTACTTAAGTGGTGGCGAGAAGAAAAGAGTAACAATAGCTGATATTATTGCTCTTGAAACAGAAATAATATTTTTTGATGAGCCTACAGCAAGTCTTGACCCAGCAAATATAGAAAAGTTTAAAAATACTATAAATAAGTTGGACAAGACAATAGTTATTTCCACTCACGATATAGACTTTGCCTATGAATGGGCAGATAGATTTATTATATTTAATAATGGAAATATTATTGCTGATGGTAACTATGCAATTTTTGAAAAAAATGATATAATAGAAAAAGCGAATTTAAGGAAACCTATACTTTGGCAGACAATGGAGGTAATGGGCTATAAGGATTATAGCAAGTACCCAAGAAGTATAGAAGAATTAAAGAAGAATTACGGAGAAATAAAATGAAAAAAGCAATATTAGTTGTTAGTTTTGGTACAAGTTTTGACGAAACCAGAGAAAAAACTATTGGTGCAATAGAAAAGGAGATTGCAAAGGAATTTCCAGATTATATTGTAAAAAGAGCCTTTACAAGTGGCGTAATTATGAATAACCTTGCTAAAAGAGGTATTATAATTCCTAATGTTGTTACAGCTTTAGAGGAATTATCAGCTCAGGGTGTAACAGATGTATTTGTACAGCCTACACATATTATTCCGGGAGAGGAATATGACAAACTTGTGTCAATGGCTGAAAGCTGTAAGGATAAGTTCAGTAGCTTTAAAATTGGTAAGCCATTGATGTGGAATGAAAATGATTATAAAAATGTATCTGATTTTCTTATTAAGGAATATGGAGATACTGAAAAGGCTGTTGTTCTTATGGGACACGGTACAGAACACAGAGCCAATGATGTTTATTTAAAATTATCTGATATTTTGGAAGGTCACAACATTTTTGTTGGTACAGTTGAAAATAAACCGGATATTTATGATGTTTTAAATAAAACAGAAAACTTTAAGGATATTGTTCTTGTGCCTTTTATGGTAGTTGCAGGCGACCACGCTGTAAATGATATGGCTGGCGATGATGATGACAGTTGGAAAAATGTTATGGAAAATGCCGGCAGAAATGTAGAAGTTGTCTTAAAAGGTGTAGGAGAATATTTGCCAATAAGACAAATTTATTGCGAACATATTAGGAGAGAGTTATGAAAAAAGGAAAACTTTACGGTGTAAGTGTTGGACCGGGAGATAGCGAACTTCTTACTTTAAAAGCTGTAAAGGTTATTAATGGGTGTAGTGTTATTGCTACACCCATAACACCTCAAGGAAACACAATGGCTTTGGATATAGTAAAAGGTGCTGTTGATTTATCAAACAAGAAAATTATATATGCTCAGTTTGCTATGACTAAAAGTGCAAAGGCTAATGACAAAAGTCATAATGAGTCAGCCAATGAAATTATTGAACAGCTTAACAACGGTAATGATGTAGCTATGCTTTCTATTGGAGATATTTCCGTTTATTCTACTTTCAGCTATATTATGAATATTATTTGCGAAAGTGGTTTTGAATGTGAAATTGTTCCAGGGGTACCTAGTTTTTGTGCAGCAGCAGCTAAGTTGAAACAAAGTCTTACTACACGCAAAAAACCTTTGATTATTATTCCCGGAGGCTACAAAGGTGTAGATGAATTATTAGCTGAAGAAGGCACAAAAGTAATTATGAAAAGTGCGTCAGAACTGGAAAATGTAATTGAAACTATAAAAGAACAGAACATTGAAAATAAGGCTTCTATTGTTCAAAATTGTGGTCTTGAAAATGAAAAAATAGTAAAAAACATAAATGATGAAATAAATAGTAGCTATTTTACTACTATATTAATTAAGGAGTAAAAATATGCTTTGTTTGAGTATTACCTATAAAATGACACCTGTTGAAATAAGACAGAAATTTGCTTTTTCAAAGGAAGAAATATTAGACTATATATCAGAAATCAGTATGCCTACAGTTATTGTTTCTACTTGTAACAGAGTGGAAATATATGTATCCGGAGATATGGCAAACCTTAATAAAGTGCAGGATTTATGGTGCAAACACAAAAATATTGACAAAGATGTGCTTTTAAAACACGTTAATGTTTTTGTAGGCAATGGTGCTATAAAGCATTTATACAATGTAGCCTGTGGTATGGAGTCTATGATTTTAGGTGAAGATGAAATACTTGGACAGGTAAAAGACGGATATTATTTATCCCACAATAATTTTGAGTTAGACTATGAATTGAACCATATTTTCTTAGGTGCAATAACTTGTGCAAAGAAAATAAAAACAGATACGCTTATTTCTAAAACTGCTGTGTCTGTAGGTACTTTAGTTGCAAATATGGTGTTTGATTTTAATGCTGAAAACGTACTTATAATGGGTGCTACAGGGGTAATAGGCAATATAGTGCTTAAAAATATTTCAGCTAATGAAAATATAGATATATATGGAACTAGGAGAGTACATAATGCACTTACTAATTCCAATAATGATAGAGTAAAATGGGTTGATTTTAATAACAGATATGATTACATAGATATGGCAGATGTTGTAATTAGTGCCACAGCATCACCACATTATACTGTTACAAAGGGTCAGCTTAAAAATTTAAGTAATAAAGAGAGATTGTTTATAGATTTGGCTGTGCCTTTTGATATTGATAAAGGCATAGGAGAAATAGAAAATACTAAGGTGTTTGATATTGATTACTTTGAGGAGGCTGCCAGAGAAAACAACACAATTAAGTTGAGAGAAGCTGACAGAGCAAAGGTTATTATTGAACATATGGTTGATGATACAAAGAAAAATCTGTTTTTCCATAGTATTATGGGCAAAATGGATAGCTTGAAGGAAAATTGTGAAAAGCATAGTTTTGAACAGCTTTTCTACAATTTGAGAGATGGACTTAATACAGAAGAATTTACTAAGGTAGTGAAAATTATGGAGAATATGGGGTGTAACTAATGGCATATTTTCCTGTAAATATAAATATTGAAAATAAAAAATGTTTTGTAATTGGTGGAGGAACAGTTGCCAAAAGAAAAGTTAATATGCTTTTGGATTTTGGTGCTGATGTTACAGTTGTTGCAGAGGAATTGAAACAGGATTTTGAAGGTTGCAATGTTTTGAAAAAGCCTTTTGAATATGATGATATTAAATCAGCTTTCTTTGTTGTCGCTTCAACAGATAACAAGAAATTGAATTCAGAAATAGCCCAGTATTGCAGAGAAAATAATATTTATGTAAACTCAGTTACAAATGCTGATGATTGTACATTTACATTGTCATCATATATTAAACAGGGTGATGTTGTTATCTCTGTAAATACGTCCGGTAAATCTCCGGCACTTTCAAAATATTTGAGAGAATATATTGAAAAAATAATTCCTAGTAATTTGAGTGAATTACTTGACAATATAAATGGAATAAGGCAAAATATATATGAAAAGTATGGAGAAAATGCAAGGCATATTTTTCGTAAATTAATAGACTATGGTTTTAAAAATCAAGGCAAATTGCCGGTAGGTGATGATTATGAAGATAAGAATAGGAACTAGAAAAAGCAAATTAGCCTTAATACAGACTAATATAATAAAGGATTTAATAGAAAAAAATACTAATCACCAATGTGAAATAGTTGAAATGTCCACATTAGGTGACGATAGACGAGATTTGAAGTTGACAGAATTTGGTGGCAAAGGTGCTTTTGTAGATACTATTGAAAAGGCTTTGCTTGATAAGTCAATAGATATTGCTGTTCATAGTGCTAAGGATTTACCGGTTCAGCTGGAACAGGGGTTGGAAATTGGAGCAGTAGCCAAGAGAGCAAATCCACAGGACGTGCTTGTTATGGCACAGGGTAAAACAATTTCTTCTAACTCTGTTATTGGTACAGGCAGTATAAGAAGACAGTTGCAGATAAAAGCAAAATACGGCTGTAAGTGCAAGGATATAAGAGGAAATGTGCCTACAAGATTGAAAAAACTTGATGACGGAGAATATGACGGCATTGTACTTGCCAGAGCTGGTCTTGACCGACTTAATATGATAGATATTGATAAGTACAACTATGAATTTTTTGAAACTTCAGAATTTGTACCGGCTCCTTGTCAGGGTATTATTGCTGTTGAAAATAGAGCTGATGATGGAGATATAAGAGATGTTTTAAAGGCTATAAATTATATGGAAACTTATGTATGTTTTGTTGCTGAAAGAGCATTTTTAAAAGCTATGGATAGTGGTTGTCAAACTCCTTTAGGTGCAATTTCTGAAATAGGAGAAAAGAGTCTTAAAATGGAATGTTTCTACTACAAGGACAAAATTGTTAAAATGTCCATAGAGGGTGAAAATCCAGTTTTAACTGCTGCTGTTTTGGCTAAAAAGCTAAAGGAGGTTACCAATGAATGGTAAAGTATACTTAGTAGGTGCAGGCCCCGGAGCAAATGACCTTATTAGCCTTAGAGCTTTGAATATTTTAGGCAAGTGTGATACAGTAGTATATGATAGACTTGCATCAGAGGATTTTTACAAGGATTTAGATTGTGAAAAAATTGATGTAGGCAAAAAAGTAGGACACCATAGCGTTAAGCAAAACGAAATAAATGAAATAATAGTTCAAAAGGCTTTAGAGGGAAAGACTGTAGTCAGATTAAAAGGTGGCGACCCATTTATTTTTGGCAGAGGTGGAGAAGAAGTTATTGCTTTGCAGGAACACAATATTCCCTATGAAGTAATCCCTGGTATTACTTCGGCTATTTCCGTTCCGGAGCTTGCCGGTATTCCACCAACTCATAGAAAAATAAGTCAGGATTTACATATTGTTACCGGTCACACGGCAGAAGAAGAAAATGTAAACTATAAGGCTCTTGCACAGGAGAAAGGTACTCTTGTATTCCTTATGGGTGTTGGAAATATTGAAAAAATTGCCAACAGACTTATGGAGTTTGGCAAAGACGAAAATACACCGGTTGCTTTTATAGAAAAAGGTTCAACGCCTGATGAAAGAATAACAAAAACTACACTTAAAAATGCCTATGCTACAGTAGTAGAAGAAAATGTTAAACCTCCGGCAATTATTGTAATGGGAGAGGTAGTCAGCTTGGATTTTAGAGGGACTATTCACAATAAATCTGTTGCAATTACAGGCACAGACTCTTTTAGAAAAAGACTTAAAACAGCTTTGGATAAAAGGGGTTATGTTACTAATGAGGTTTGTAAACTTGATGTATCAGCCTATGAAAATTCTACTATTAAAAATGTACTTGCTAATATTTCAGCCTATGAATGGGTTGTACTTACTAGTAGAAATGGTGTAGATATTTTTATAGAAAATATGAAAAAATATTCTATGGATATGAGAAGCCTTTATAATTTAAAATTTGCTGTAATAGGCAAGGGTACTTATGATAGACTGGCTGACTATGGAATATATGCTAACTATACACCGGAAAAATATACAGCAGAGGAATTGGGAAAGGGTCTTAGCACTATTGCAAAAGGCAGAATACTTATTCTTAGAGCTGAAAAAGGTTCATCTGAATTGACAACTAATTTGGTTGATTACGATGATGTGCCTATATACGATATAAAGTGTAGCTACTGTACACAGGCTACAGAGGATTATATTGTTTTTGGCAGTAGTTCGGGAGTAGAGAGCTACACAAGTTCAAATACAATAGATGATAGAACAAAAATAATTGCCATTGGAAACATAACGGCAAACAAATTAAAAGAAAAAGGGTATTGTAACATTTATATTGCAAAAGAATATTCCGTAAATGGAATTTTAAAAGAATTGGAGATAATAGAAAATGCAGAGAATGAGAAGATTAAGAGTAAATGAAAATATGCGTTCTCTAGTAAGAGAAACATCAGTAGAAATTAGCGATTTAGTTTATCCTATTTTTGTAGAAGAAGGGGAAAACATAGCAGAACCAATTCCTTCAATGCCTGGTATAAAAAGATACAGTATTGATAGAATTGATGAAGAACTTGACAGAGTTGCTGAAAGTGGCGTTAAGTCTTTGCTTATATTTGGTATTCCAAAGCATAAAGATGAATGTGGCAGTGAGGCTTATAATGACAATGGTATTACACAGCAGGCAATAAGACATATTAAGGAAAAATACGATATGCTTGTTATAGCTGATGTTTGCCTTTGTGAATATACATCTCATGGCCATTGTGGCTTAATACACGGTACAGAAATTTTAAATGACCAAACTCTTGATTTACTTTCCAAAATGTCTGTTAGTCTTGCAAAAGCAGGTGCTGATATTATTGCACCCTCTGATATGATGGACGGTAGAGTAGGTGCTATCAGAAAGAGCCTTGATGAAAATGGCTTTATAAATGTTCCAATTATGGCTTATAGTGCTAAGTATGCCTCAGCTTATTATGGCCCATTTAGAGATGCAGCAGATTCAGCTCCGGCTTTTGGTGACAGAAAGACTTACCAAATGGATGTTGCAAATGGTCAGGAAGCTATGAGAGAAATACAGGCTGACATTGAAGAAGGTGCAGATATTGTAATGGTTAAGCCGGGTCTTGCATTTCTTGATGTTGCAAAAGAGGCAGCTTTAACATTTAATTGTCCATTAGCTGTTTACAATGTAAGTGGCGAATATTCAATGGTAAAAGCAGCAGCATTGAATGGTTGGATTGATGAAAAGAGAATAGTAATGGAAAATATGCTTGCTTTTAAAAGAGCAGGTGCTAAAATTATAATTACATATCATGCCCTTGATGTAGCAAAATGGATAAAGGAGATGTAACTCTTGAATACACAAAAATCTGATAATATATATAATGAAGCTGTAACTGTAATGCCTGGTGGTGTAAATAGTCCGGTTAGAGCATACAGAAATGTTGGTAGAAATCCACTTTTTATTGAAAAAGGCAAAGGTTCAAAGATATATGATATAGACGGAAATGAATATATTGACTATATCTGTTCTTGGGGTCCTAATATTTTAGGTCATTGTTATCCAAAGGTTATTGAAGAAGTTAAAAAGGCTTGTGACAATGGTCTTACTTTTGGTGCACCAACTGAAAAGGAAGTAGTTTTGGCAGAACTTATAAGAGAAATTATGCCGTCTATGGAAGTCCTCAGAATGGTAAACTCTGGTACTGAGGCTGTTATGAGTGCCATCAGAGTAGCCAGAGGTTTTACAAAAAGAGATATGATTTTGAAGTTCAAAGGCTGTTATCATGGCCATTCAGACGGACTTCTTGTAAAGGCTGGTTCAGCAGCACTTACAGCAGCAGTTCCGGATAGCTTAGGTGTTCCAAAATCTTATACAGAAAATACACTTGTAGCGTTATACAATGATGAAAAGTCTGTTGAAGAATTGTTTGAAAAGTATGGAAATAAAATTGCCTGTGTTGTTGTAGAACCGGTTGCAGCAAATATGGGTGTAGTTCTTCCTAAAAAGGGCTTTTTACAGTTCTTGAGAGATATAACAGAAAAGTATGGTTCACTTTTAATATTCGATGAAGTAATAACCGGTTTCAGACTCTCATTAGGTGGTGCTCAGGAATACTTTGGTATTAAACCAGATATGACTACTCTTGGTAAAATTGTAGGTGGTGGTATGCCTATGGCTGTCTATGGTGGTAGAAAAGAAATTATGGACTGTGTTGCTCCTTTAGGTGGAGTATATCAGGCTGGTACGCTTTCAGGCAATCCTATTGCCACAACAGCAGGTATTGCTACTCTTACAGCTTTAAAGGAAAATAAGCACCTTTATGCAGACCTTGGGAAAAAGGCTGAAAAGATTGCCAATTCTTATAGAAAAATAGGTGCAAGTGTAAATCAAATAGGTTCTCTTTTAAGTGGATTTTTCACAGATAGAGAAGTAAATGACTACGATAGTGCAACTTCTTCAGATACAGAAAAGTATGCTAAATTCTTTAACTATCTTCTTGAAAATGGCATATATATTGCACCATCACAGTATGAAGCTATGTTTGTTTCTATGGCACATAGTGATGAAGATATTGAAAAGACTTGCAAGGTTATAGAAAGCTATAAGGGCTAAGTTTATAGTAAAATTAAATAGGGGGTATTCTTATGAAAAAAGCATTAATGGTATTGTTGCCTTTTGTATTTTGTTTAAGTTTGTTGACAGGCTGTTTTTCTCCTGAAGATTTGCTGGAAAAGGCTAAACTACAGCAAGATGAAACGGAAACAACTACAGATTTTCAGAATTCAGCACAGGGAAGTAATGATTTATCCTCTAGTGGAAGCTATATTCAAAAAAAGTAATATTGAAATGTAGCTTACAGTTGTACAAAAATGGGCAGATAATGATGGCTAAAATACATTATCTGCCTTAATTTATGTCCTTGCACAATATGACAATATATGATATAATTTAATGATGTGTAATTGTGATAATTTGGAGGAAGAATAGTGGAAAGAAAAAACAATATATCTGCCGAAGAACTTAAAAAGCAACAGGAATATATAGCTAAAATTCGTAGCATAAATGAAAAGTTTGAAGAAACAGAAGGAAGAAAGAAAACTATGTGTATTCAGACTTTTGGTTGCCAGATGAATGCTCACGACTCTGAAAAGATACTTGGTATGCTTGAAGAAATGGGCTATGTAGAAGCTAAAGACGAAAAAAGTGCAGATTTTATAATTTATAATACTTGCTGTGTTCGTGAAAATGCAGAAAACAAGGTATACGGTAACTTAGGTTTCCTTAAACACCAAAAAGAGTTAAATCCTCATATGAAAATTGCTCTTTGTGGTTGTATGATGCAGCAAAGTACAGTAATCGAAACTATCAGACAGAAATATAAGCACGTTGATATTGTTTTTGGTACTTTTAATCTTTATAAATTACCAGAACTTATGTATCGTAATATAGAAACAAATTCTACAATTTTTGATATTTGGGATAAGCACGGAGAAATTATTGAAGACTTGCCATCTATTAGAAAGTATAAGTTTAAAGCCAGCGTAAATATTATGTTTGGTTGCAATAATTTCTGTTCTTATTGTATTGTTCCTTATGTTAGAGGTCGTGAAAGAAGTAGAACTAGCGAAGATATTGTAAGAGAAATTAAATCACTTGTAGCTGACGGTGTAAAGGAAATTACTCTCCTTGGTCAAAATGTAAATAGCTACGGTAAAAATCTTGAAGAAGATATTACTTTTGCTCAGCTTTTAAGAAAAGTAAATGAAATTGAGGGTCTTGAAAGAATTAGATTTATGACAAGCCACCCTAAGGATTTAAGTGACGAACTTATTATTGCTATGAAAGAATGTGATAAGGTTTGTAATCATATCCATTTACCATTCCAGGCCGGTAACAACGAAATCCTTAAAAGTATGAACAGAAGATATACTAAGGAACATTATCTTGAATTAGTAGAAAAAATTAGAAAAGAAATTCCTGATATTGCTATTACTACTGATATTCTTGTTGGTTTCCCTGGAGAAGACGAGGAAAAAATCGAGGATACAGTTGATGTAGTTAAGAAAGCAAGATTTAGTGGTGCTTTCACATTTATCTATTCTAAGAGAACAGGTACACCAGCTGCTGTAATGGAAAATCAGGTAGATGAAGAAGTTGTAAAGAAGAACTTTAATAGAGTTTTAGAGGTTTTAAATCCAATAATTCTTGAAATAAATAAAGAAAAGGTTGGCAAAACTTATAAGGTTTTAGCTGATGATGTTAGTGCCAATGACCCTAGCTTTATAACAGGTAGACTTGAAGATAATTCACTTGTTCATTTTAAGGCTGACAAGTCATTGATTGGCGAAATAGTAGACGTAAAAATAACTGATTGTAAGACATTCTATTTAATTGGAGAAAGGGTTTAATTATGAATACAGTTTTTGATAAGGCAAGAGATTTAGCAACAGCATTACTTGAAAGTGAAGCCGGTAAAAAGGTTAATGATGCAAGATATATTTTTGACGGTGACGAAGAAGCTCAGAAACAGCTTTTTGAATATTCAAACTTCAGAACAACACTTGAAACAGGTATTCAGAATGGTTCTTTAAGCGAAGAAGAAATTGACGCACAGGTTAAAATTCTTGACCAGATGGGTGCAGAGCTTAATAAAAATCAGGTTGTAGCAGATATGGTTAGAGCTGAAGACCAATTTAACAAGTTCGTTGGTCAGGTAATGAATGTATTTAATGCTACTCTT
>OJNH01001186.1_pt1 | contig 21435 bp, 15 predicted proteins | sample 1597361 | NCBI WGS metagenome assembly OJNH01 (sample SAMEA2452136, study PRJEB22498) | human gut metagenome | biome: human feces; feature: human gut; material: feces | place: Australia | collected 2012
TTGTTAATTTTAATTTATCTGTTGATAATTTCCATCCACTTACTTCTTGTATTTCTTCATTTGATGTTATTGTTACTACTACACTTCCAGTTGTTGATGACGTTGTTGAATATGATACTGTTGCTTTTGGTGCTTCTTTGTCTATATTTGTTATTTTTACATTTACTACTGATGTATTTCCTGCCAAATCTTTTATTGTTATATTTTCTCCACTTGCTGTTGTATTACTTATATACTCTTTTGTTAATTTTAATTTATCTGTTGATAATTTCCATCCACTTACTTCTTGTATTTCCTCATTTGCTGTTATTGTTGCTACTACATTTCCATTTGTTAATGTTGTTGTTGAATATGATACTGTTGCTTTTGGCATTTCTTTATCTATATTTGTTATTCTTATTTCTACCTCTTGAGAAGTTACATCTTTCGCTGTTATTTTTACTGTTTCTATTGTATTTTGTAAATATGTTTTTGTTATTACTTTATTTTCTCCATTTGGTACAAAAGACCATCCATCTGGTGCATTTATTTCTTTTTCTGCAGTTATTGTTACTGTTACATTCTGGTTAGTTATTTCCTTTTCAGAATACTCTATTCCTGATATTATTACATCCATTAATGTATATTTTATATTATTTGTCTTTGCATAATTTATTACATATTCAGCATCTTTATATGTTGTTATTGTTAATTGAGATAATCTACTCTTTTCAAATGCGTTTGATGCAATTTCTGTAACACTAGTTGGAATAGTAATATCTGTTAAATTTGTACATCCTGCAAATGCATTTTCTGAAATATTTTCTACTCCTGACTCAATTATAACTTTTACTATCTTAGTAGCATCTTCATAATACCAAGGCAAATTCAATGCCAATAAATCTGGACTTGGTTTTGTAACCATTGCATTATTTTTCATTCTTCCTGTTCCTGATATTCTCAATATTCCATCAGGAGAAAGACTCGCTGTTACGCTTCCATCACCATTTTCTGATATATCTCCATATTCAGTATCAAATACACGTACTTCATAATTTATTCCATTTTCAGTAGCATAATTTGTTACATATGTATTATATTTATCTGTAATTATAGTTAAATTTGTACAATCTTCAAATACATTATCTCCAATGCTTGTTACAGTACTTGGAATTTTTATTTCTTTCAAATTACCACAGTATTCAAAAGCATAAGCATCTATTCTCGTTACACTACTTGGAACATCTACTTCTTTTAGATTATTGCATGTAGAAAATGCATATTGTCCTATTCTTGTTACTCCACTTAAAATTGAATATTTTGTTCCTAGTTTTCCCTCTGGATATTTTATTATTGTTTTATTATCATTTGTATACAATACACCATCATCATCTTTAAAATTCTCATTCTCTTCATCTACAGTTATTTTTGTTAAATTACTACAATAATTAAAAACATAATTTCCTATAGTTGTTACACTAGCAGGAATTTCTATTTTCTCCAAGCTACTACACTCGTAAAAAGCATACATTCCAATATTAGTTACATCACTTAAAATTTCTATACTTGTTAAATTCACGCAATTTGCAAATGCATATGTACCTATATTTGTTACTTCATCTGATATTTTTATATTTAACACATTGCTTCCATACCAAGGACTTCTGTTGTTTACATCACTCCAGTCTTTCATATTCCCAGTACCTGAAATAATTAACTCTCCATCACTTGATAATTTTGCTTTAACATTATCATTTAAAGTTGCAGATATATCCCACTCTACATCTTCTGTATATGCAGATTCAGTTCTCTTTTCTCCAGATTTATCAGTATATTCAAATTCAAACTCTCCATTTTGTTTAAAAATATATATGTTACTTCCACCATTATTAGTTACTTTTTCTCCCTCAGCCAAATGTAATATTGCCATTACATCTCCATTAGAAAGAGGTTCATATGTAATTGTTCCTGTTGGCACAACAACTATTTTTAAACCATTTAACTTTCCACCATTTATAGTTATACTTACCTCTTTTTCTGAATCTAAAACCGTTGATGAATTTATTTTTATTTTATCACCAGAAGCATTCATCTGACAGTTTTCTAATGTAAAAGGAGAATCTTCAGTTGAACTCAATATATCTTGTGGATTCAATACTCTTGCAAATAATTTAGGTATTATCTCTTGACTCTCCTCTTCAACTGAAACTGCAATTTTAGTTTTACACATATTAAATGCATCATCACCCACACCTGTTATATCATCTGGAATATTAGCAAGAGTTAAATAATTACATCCCAAAAAAGCTTTATTACCTATTTTCTTTATTCCATTTGGAATATTTACAACATGTAATCCAAAGCAAAAACTAAATGCTTGTTCTCCTATACTTGTTACACTTTCAGGAATATATATGCTTCCTATTGAACTCGTACTAAAAGCATAATTTCCTATACTCGTTACACTATCAGCTAATTCCACACTTACTCTTTCTTTTATATTTGTATCTTCTAAATCATAAAAAGCATAATTTCCAATATTTGTTACACCTTTTTCTATTACAACTTTTTTAATACTATCTTTTTTACTATACCATGGTGTCTGACTATCAGAAGTCCAATCTTTCATCTTACCAGTACCTGAAATAGTCAAAATTCCACTATTAGAAAGACTTGCTTTCACACTTCCATCTCCATTTGCAGATATATCGCCTAAATCAGTAGTAGTTGTAGCATAATTTTCTTTCATCTTATCTATTTGCTGTTTTGCCACTTCTTTCTCCGTTCCTTTTAGTCGTGGTAAAGCAACTGTAATTATCAAAATAACTATGCTAATTACAACCAGTAAACTTAGTGTTGATATTAATTTCTTTTCTTCTTGTTTCATTATCTCTTTCATCTTTCTCCCACTTCCATTCCTCTAATTTTACATTAACATCTTTTTCTTTATTTTTCAACCTCCTCTTTTCCTCTATTTCCTTTTATTACATTTTTTCCCTTACGGAAGCTATTTTTTCATCTTTTTATTACATTTATGTTACATTTTTATTACATTTATCTATTTTTCAAAATTTAATAATTGGGGACCATTTTTAATTCATTTTAATATTTTTCAACAAAAATAAACCCAAATTATTAAACTATTCTGTCTAATAATTTGAGTTCACTTCACATATGCAATCTATTTTTATTTACATTCTTTAGCAGATTTTACTAACCCAACAAATAAAGGAGCAGGTCTATTAGGTCTAGACTTTAACTCTGGATGAAATTGTCCTGCTATAAAATATGGATGTTCTCTATATTCAACAATCTCAACTAATTTTCCATCAGGTGATGTTCCTGTACACATTAATCCTGCAGACTCTAATCTTTCTTTATAATCATTATTATATTCAAATCTATGTCTATGTCTTTCAGATATTTTTTCATTACCATATAATTCTTTAGCTAAACTTCCATCTTTTAATATACATGGATATGCTCCAAGACGCATTGTTCCACCTTTTTTATCTACTCCTATCTGTTCATCCATAATATGTATTACTGGATTTTGTGTTTCTGGTGCAAATTCTGCTGAATTTGCGTCTTTTATTCCTAATACATTTCTTGCAAATTCAACAACTACCATTTGCATTCCTAAACAAATTCCTAATAATGGAATTTTATTTTCTCTTGCATATCTAATAGTCTCAATTTTCCCCTCTATTCCTCTGTTTCCAAATCCTCCAGGTACCACTATTCCCTGAAATCCTGATAATTTTTCAGCTACTGTCTCTGAATTTATTGTTTCACAATCTATTAATTTTATATTTATTTTTACTTTATTTGCAAATCCTGCATGATGTAAACTTTCTATTACTGATAAATAAGAATCTTCTAATTTTATGTATTTTCCTACAATAGCAATGTTTACAGATTGATCTCCTATACTTCTTACATTATCAATCATTTCTTGCCATTCTCTATTATCTGGTACATATTTATCAAGTCTTAAATGATTACATACTTCTCTCGCAAGTCCCTCTTCTTCTAGCATTAATGGTACAGCATATAAGTTATCTGCTGTTTTATTTTGAATTACACTACTTTTTCTTACATTACAAAATAGTGCAAGTTTTTCTCTTATATTATCTGGAATATCTTGTTCTGTTCTACATACTAATATGTCTGGTTTTATTCCAAAACTTTGTAATTCTTTTACAGAATGTTGTGTTGGTTTTGATTTTATTTCATTTGAACCAAATATGTATGGTAATAGTGTTACATGTATATATACTACATCTTCAGGATTTTTTTCTAATCCAACTTGACGAATTGCTTCTATTATTGATAATCCCTCTATGTCTCCTACAGTTCCACCAACTTCTGTTATTACTATATCTGTATCTGTATTTTCAAAACTGTAAATTTTCTCTTTTATTTCATTTGTTATGTGTGGAATTACTTGCACTGTTTTTCCTAAATAGTCTCCTCTTCTTTCTTTTTCTATAACACTTGAATATATTTTTCCCATTGTTACACTTGAATTTTGTGTAAGATTTTCGTCAATGAATCTTTCATAATGTCCTAAATCTAAATCTGTTTCTGCCCCATCATCTGTTACAAATACTTCTCCATGTTCATATGGGCTCATTGTTCCTGGGTCTACATTTATATATGGGTCAAATTTTTGAATTGTTACTTTATATCCTCTATTTTTTAATAATCTTCCTAATGATGCAGCTGTTATTCCTTTTCCTAGTCCTGATACTACTCCTCCTGTTACAAATACATATTTTGTGTTCATTTATTTTTCCTCCTAATTTACCGTTTTGCTTTAAAATTAAAAAAGATAGATTAAAATAAAACTGCAAAATCGGTTTTTTTTTAATCTATCTTAATTATATTAATATGATATCACTTTTTTTGTTAATTTTCAATATTTTTTATTATTTTTTATACTTTTATTCTCCAATTGGAATATATTTCTTTTCTTCTATTCTCTTTTCTGGCTCTTTTGGAAATTCTATTGTTAATATTCCGTTTTTGAAATTTGCTTTAATGTCTTCTTCACTTACATTTTCTCCAACATAGTAGCTTCTTGAGCACATTCCAGAAAATCTTTCTCTTTTTAAATATTTAGCATGTTTATCTTCTTTTTCTTCATTTTTTTCTGCTGATACTGTTAAATATCCCTCATGTAATTCTATTTTTATGTCTTCTTTGTCATATCCTGGTATGTCAATTTCTAAAAAGTATTTTCCATCTTTCTCTTTTAAATCGGTTTTCATTAATTTACTTTCCTTTTCTGTGAAAAATGAATCAGGTAAAACCTCATCCCAAAAATCTAATCCATTTCCATTTCTTCTTGGTATCATCATCATAATTCATTACCTCCTTATAATTTTATGTGTTGACACCCTATTCGGTTGCACATATATAGTATTAACCTTTTGGCTAATTTCTATTTACATACTTATTATAAATCTTATTTTTAGCATTGTCAATATGAGAGTGCTAAAATTCACAGAATTTTCACATTTCTAATTTTCTTTTTTAAATTTGAATTTTATAGAATACATTATTAAAGAAAATATTGTTGCTAATATTGCTAAATAATATAAGTATAAATCAATTCTAAATGGCATTGATATATTAAATTGATTTATAAATAAAGATGATACTATTGCTAAATAAAATAAAACTGTTGCAAGTTTTCCATACCATTTGCTATAAACAACAACTTCTTCTTTTTTATAAAGGAATGATGCAGAAATTATCATTACACATTCCTTTATAAATACAATAGCAAAAATCCACCATGGTAAAATTTTTAAAATTGCTAGTGATAATAATAATGATATTTGTGTTAGCTTATCAGCTAGTGGGTCAATTAATTTTCCAATATCTGTTATATAATTAAACCTACGTGCTATTAATCCATCTAAGACATCTGTTATTGCAGAAATTGTAAATATACACAATGCAATTAAAAAATGTTTTGTCACTACAGATATAAAAATAAATGGTATTAATATAAAACGTATAATTGTTAGAATATTTGGTATATTTTCTTTTTTCATTTAAATTTTCCTTTCAAAAATTTACAAGGTTTAAAAGACTTTAAATCAATTTCTAATTTACTTTAAATTTTAAGTTGTCATTTTCAAGCTCTACTGTAATATTTTGACCATCATGTATTTCTTCTCTTAAAACCATTTCTGAAATTTCATCTTCTATATATCTCTGGATAGCTCTTCTTAGTGGACGAGCTCCAAATTTTAAGTTTGTTCCTTTTTCTAATATAAATTCTTTTGCTTCTTCTGAAACAGTTAAGTCCATATTTTTTTCTGCTAATGCCTTTTTTGTGTCTTTAAGCATTAAGTCAACTATTTGTATTAATTCTGGTTTTGTTAATGAGTCAAATACAATTATTTCATCTATTCTATTTAAAAATTCAGGTCTAAATACTTGTTTTAGATTTTCTTCAATTTTGCTTGTATCAACTGTTTGTTTTGCAAAACCTATTGAATTATTGTTTAAATTTGAACCAGCATTTGATGTCATTATTATTATCGTATTTTGGAAACTTACTGTATTTCCTTGTGAGTCTGTAAGTTTTCCATCATCAAGTACTTGAAGTAATATATTAAATACATCTGGGTGTGCTTTTTCAATTTCGTCTAATAATATTATTGAATATGGTTTTCTTTTTACTTTTTCTGTAAGTTGACCTGCGTCTTCATATCCTACATATCCTGGAGGTGCACCTATTAATTTTGCTGTTGAGTGACTTTCCATATATTCAGACATATCAACTCTAATTATTGAATCTTCTGAACCAAACATTTCATATGCTAAACTTTTAGCTAATTCTGTTTTACCAACTCCTGTTGGTCCTACAAATATGAATGATGGTGGACGTTTTGTACTTTGTAATCCTGCACGATTTCTTCTTATTGCACGTGATACTGCACTTACTGCTTTGTCTTGACCAATTACTCTTGTATGAAGATTTGTTTCAAGATTTAATAACTTTTGTGTTTCTGCTTCTGTTATTTTTTTAACAGGTATTTTAGTCCAACTTTCTATTACTTGTGCTATATCTTGTGTTGTAAGATTTTTTAATTGAATTGTACTATTTAATTGGTCTATTTCTTCAATTAGTCTACATTCTTGTGTTTTTAGGTCTGCTGCTTTTTGATAATCTTCTGTTGAGTCTGCTTGTGCCGCATCTTCTTTTTGTGCTTGAACTTCTGCTAGTTCTTGTTTTAACATTTCAAGTCTAAATAATTCTTTATTTTCTAGGTTTATTCTTGAACATGCTTCATCAAGAATATCTATTGCCTTGTCTGGTAAAAATCTGTCATGTATATATTTTTCTGACATTATAACTGTTTGTTTTATTATATCATTTGAAATTTTTACTTTATGATATTCTTCATAATATTTTTTTATTCCCTCTAAAATTTTTATAGATTCATCAATATTAGGTTCTTCTACTAATACTTGTTGAAATCTTCTCTCTAATGCAGAATCTTTTTCTATATATTTTCTATATTCTTTTAGTGTTGTTGTTCCTATTAATTGGATTTCGCCATTAGATAGTGATGGTTTTAATATATTTGCCGCATTCATTGAGTGTTCTCCATCTCCTGCTCCTATTATATTATGAATTTCGTCTATTACAAGAATTATATTTCCATATTCTCTGCATTCGTCAATAATTCCTTTCATTCTTGCTTCAAATTGTCCTCTAAATTGTGTTCCTGCTATAACAGCTGTCATATCTAATAAATATACTTCTTTATTTAATAGTTTTGCTGGTACATTATTATTAGCGATTTTAATTGCTAACCCTTGTGCTATAGCTGTTTTTCCAACCCCTGGTTCTCCAATTAAACAAGGATTATTTTTTGTACGTCTATTTAAAATTTGTATTACTCTTTGTATTTCTTTGTCACGGCCAATTACCATATCCAATTCATTGTTTTTTGCTTTTTGTGTAAGGTTTTCTCCATATACGTCAAGATATTTTTTCTTCTTTTTTGTTTTCTTTTTTTCTACTTTTACTTTTTGTCTTCCATTTGATTCTTCTTCATTTTTTCCTTGTTTTTTTGGTACTATACTTGCAAATATTGAACCAATAGGTATTCCTAAAGGATTTCCATCATTTTCTTCATCAACATCAAATTCGTCTGACTCATAGTCTTCTGGTTCAAAATCTTCCATTCCCTCAAAGTTTTCTATTTTTAGATTTGATGATAAATCCTTGAATAAGCTTTCTAATTGTTTTGACATATTTGACATATCTATATTATTTATTGGTGGTATATTGTTTTGACCATTATTTTTATTAACTTTTTTTTCATCGCTATCATCATTTTGTTTATTTTTTTCTGTTGGCAGATTAGGAATTTCAATTCCTCTTTTTTTTGCACATTCTCTGCATAATCCTTCTTTAGATGTTACACCATTTTCTATTTTTTTTATAAAAATTTCTGCATTGTTTTTATTGCATTCTGAACATAACATATATTTATTTTCCTCTTTCCTTTTAATTAATATTATATATAATACATTAATTTTCCCAAATAGTCAATAGAAAATGCATAGTATAAATTCACAATAAAATCCATTTTTACACCTCATTTTATACTTTTATATATTTTTTTATTGACTCAAACTTATTATCTCCAATTCCATTAATATTTTTTATTTCTTCAATCGAATTGAATTTTCCATTTTCTTTTCTATAATTTATTATTTTTAATGCTATTGATGGACCTATTCCTGGCAAAGTCTCTAATTCTGTTTGTGTTGCAGTATTAATATTTACTATAACTGTATTTCGTTCTTTCTGGGAATTATTTTCATTTTGACTTTCTTTCGTATTACTAACTTCATTAGCTCCATCTCCAGAGTTTGTTGTAATATATTCAAAATTTAAATTGTTTTTTAAATCATTATCATTTGGAATATTAATTTTCATTCCATCTTCTAATACATATACAAAATTGATTTTAGATACATTTGCTTTTTCTGTTGTTCCTCCTGCTGATTTTATTGCGTCAACAATTCTACTTCCTTGATTTAATATAACTACTCCTGGATTATTTACCTCTCCTGTTACATATACATAAATTTTTCTTATTTCTGTTTCTTCTTGTTTTTTATTTTCTTCAACTATTTCTTCTGTTATTAAATCTGTTTCTTCTTCTGATAAACTTTCTATATTGTTTTCTTTTGTTTCTTTATTTATGTTTTCATTATTTTTATCATCTTCTTTTGTTTCTTCTGCTATAATATCATAGTCATTTGAATAATTATATTTTTTTATAATTTTATCTATTGAAAAATATATAATACTCAAAATCACTATAATAATTGCTATTACTACATTTTTATTTTTTAAAATTTTTTTCATAAAACCATTCCTTTCTAATTTTGTTATATGTTACTTGAAATTTATTATTAAATACTGTATGATAAATATACACAATCAAATTAAGGAGAAAAACAAATGAAAATACAAAAACAAATAATACTAATATTATTAATACTTATCACTTTTATTAGTGTCTTAACACAATCTATAGAATTTAAGCAAAAAGATAGTTATTCTGCTACACTAGCAAACATTAATGCTTCACAAACCTCTTTTCCAATTTATTCAGATGGCGCAGTGTTAATGGAATCATCAACAGGAAAAATATTGTATGGTAAAAATGAAAATGAAAAATTATATCCTGCAAGTACTACTAAAATTTTAACTGCCATACTAGCAATAGAAAAATGTAATTTAAAAGATAAAATTGTAGCAAGTAACTCAGCAATAATGTCAATTCCATCTGGTTATTCAAATGCCTCAATCCAACCAGGAGAAGCATTAACAGTACAAGAACTTTTAGAATTATTTCTAATACATTCAGCAAATGAAGTTGGATATATATTTGCAGAACATATATCTGGCAATATAGAAAATTTCTCTACATTAATGAATCAAAAAGCAAAAGAACTTGGATGTAAAAATACACATTTTACAAACCCTAGTGGAATACATAATAAAGAACATTATTCAACAGCATATGATATGGCACTTATAGCAAAATATTGTATGAAAAATGAAACATTTAGAAGTATTGTTTCTAAAACATCTTGCACTATTGAAGCAACAGATAAATATGAAAAAAGATATTTTCAAAATACAAATGATTTAATTATTCCAACAAGTAAATATTATTATAAATATGCAATCGGAATAAAAACTGGATTTACAAGTCAGGCAAAAAATTGCTTGATTTCTGCAAGTTTAAAAGATAACATGGAATTAATTACAGTAGCTCTTTGAGCTGAAGCTACGGAAGATGGTAGAAGTGGAAGATATGTTGATACTTTAAATTTATTTGAATATGGATTTTCTAATTATAAAATTCAAAAGATTTCATCTGCCAATACTACTGTTAAAGAAATTTCTATAGAAAATGCAACAAAAGATACTAAAAACCTACCAGTACTTTTAAAAGATGATATAATTGCTCTTACACCAAATTCAATAGATTTAAATAATTTAAATTATAATGTGTCACTAAATGAAAATATTGTTGCCCCAATCCAAGAGGGTGAATTACTTGGTAAAATTACTTATAATATTGATGGAATTACATATTCTTCTGATTTAATTGCAGGTCATAGTGTAGAAAAATTTAACTTAAATTTAATAATAGCTCAAATTATATTTGCAATTATTGTACTTTTTATATTAATAAAATTATTTTCTTCAAAAAAGAAATCTAAAAATAAGAAGAATTTTAAGAAACATAATTATTATACTGATTCAATTTATAAGATTAAATAATTTAATGAATTAATATTTATCTGGAAGCCCTAAAATATTGGGCTTCCTTTTTTATTTATAATCATTTCCTATTATAATTGTTATATCTACATTACTTGAACTTACTGAACTTGATGAAATTGTTCCTGTTCCAAGTATGTCTTTTATATTGTCTGTAATTTTTGTATCAATATCTGATTTATTTATTATTGTTGTTTTGGATGTACTTGTTGTATTTGTTGTTTTTGTAACTTTATAACCTTTAGATGTTAAAGCTTTTTTTACTTTTGTTAAAGTTGACGCAGAACCAGAACCATTTAATATTTCTATTTTTACTTTTGAGGCTTCTGTTTTACTTACTTTACTACTAGAAGTATTTTCTGATGATGTATTTCTTGTTGTATTATTATTCGTTGATGTAGTACTATTAGTATTATTTATTGTATTTGATTCATTATTTGTAGTATCATCACTTGTTTCACCATCTTCAGAACCATATAATTCTTTAACCATTTTTTTTGTTTCTTCTTTATCTGCAATAAAGAACCATAATGGATATGTTGGTGGTCCGTAAGAGCCTCCAGGTAATACAGCACTTTGAATGTTATTTACATCCACATTTACTGCATATGGTACATAGTCTTTGATTACTGAAATAGATAAATTTGTTTCAACATATTCATATGCTATATCTATTATTTCTTTTACTTTAAGTATATTTTTTGCTTGGATTGTTTGCTTTACTGTTTCTATCATAAATTCTCTTTGTGTTCTCATTCTTCCATAATCATTTCCACCATATTCTTCTGGATAAGTTCCTAAGTATTTTCCTGTCTTTTTATCTAAATTCCCATGTCTATATCTTAGTAGTTGTTCTGCTTTATCTCCATCTAAAGTTTGCTGACCCTCTTTTAAATTAATGTGTAAATCTTGTGATGGATCATCATATACCATATCTATTGGTACATAGAAATTCACTCCTCCAATTACATCTACTAATTTTATTAAAGCTTGATTGTCAATTACCATGTAATATTTTATGTTTAGACCTGTTATTTCATTTACTTTTTCTAGTGTTTTTTCAGGACTTTTTTGATATAAAGCATTTATTTTATCACTTCCTGTACCTGATTTTGCATTTTTTCCAACAAATGTATCTCTTGGAATTGATAATAATGAAGCTTTTTGATTTTTAGGATCATATGTTCCAACTATTATTGTATCTGTTAATCTTCCTCCATTATCTGTGCTTACTCCCATCAATAAAACTTGTATTGGCTCTAAGTTTTTTAATGTTTTTTCATCATGTCCAACCAATGTTGAAAGTAATCCTTGTAATCCTCCACCATTTTTTTGTACTTTATATGTTATCCCACATACTAATACAATTAATATTAGTATTAGTAAAATTAATATCTTTTTTAACTTCTTTGACTTTTTCTTTTTTTTTCTTTTGTTTCTATGCTCTTGAGTCATTGTATCCTCCTAATTTTATTATATCTATTTTACTATATCAAAGTTTTTTTTATTTTTCAACTCTTATCCTTGTTTTTTTTTTAATTTTCACAAAATTTTCACAATCAAAGATATATATTTTTATCAATTAACAAAAACAAAAACCGATTTAAAATGCACATAAATGCAAAATGAATCGGTTTTATTTACTATTTAAATAATATTGTTAATAATAAATTGTGATTATAGAAGAATTTTGTTATAAATGAACTTTCTATAACTTCTGAAATATTAATATTTCCTGTTACAAAAACGATTAAAAATACAATAGCTAAAATCACATATATAACTAATAAGGCTTTTACAATACCATATAATACTCCTCCAACCTCATTAAATTGTTTTATTATAGGTAATGATGTTATCATATCTGATATAAATGTTAATAATATTAAAACAACTCTTGCTATTAAGAAAATAACAATCACTACTATTATATTTACAATTTTAACTGCTAAAGTTCCTGCTGTTTCGTACACAATTTCATTTTGAGTTTTATTTACAGCGTCATCAATATATTTTTCTAGGTAATCTATAACACCTACATATCTCACTTCTTCTCCATCTTTTGTTTCAGCAGAAAAATTTTCAATTATTGTACTCTCTATTTTTTCATCAATTTGAGTTTTATTGATTATTAAATTTGAAATCGGTCTATATAAAACAACTGCCAATATTATTGAAGCCAGCATTGCTATCAATCCAACAGCCAATTTAACTAATCCTTTGTTATAACAAATAAAAATATTAAGTGCAAATATTGCGACAATTATTACATCTAAAATTATTCCCATTTTAATTACCATCCTCTCAACTAATTATTATAAATTTATAATTTGTATTCTATCTTTATACACAATACCAACTAATCCGTCTGTCATAACAATGTCATTTATTTCAGTTTCTGAAACATATTTTTTTAATAAAATTCCATTTTTTTCAATTATATGTAATTCAGTTCCAAAATTTATAGCAATTTTATTATCAGATGTTTCTATAGACTTTGCTACATCTTTTGTTCTATATTGCCTTTCTTTTAAGGATATAGGATTTACTACCTTTACATTTGTATCTGCAGTATAATCTCCTGTTGATATTTCCTCTACAAGTGCAATTCTATTATTTAGTTCTATTGTCATAAAAGAAAGTTGTCTATTTTCAAATTTTATCAACTCTGTACTTGTCTTTTCTTGTAAAACGTCTATACCATCATTATACATACATATCAGTTTATCTTGTTCTTGGTATTCTATATTAACTATTAACTTATCCGTTGGAGCCTGATACTTATACATTATTGCTTCAGCAGGATTAGTTTGTGCTAATTCCATTGAAACAACTTGTATACTTGATTGTATCAAGATTCCAGAAATATCTATTTCTGCAATCGCTAAATATTTACTATCTTGCGATATAGAAACATCAGCAACTCTTGATGATACCAAATTTGTTTTAAAAATCTCTTTTCCAGTTTTATCAAACACATCAACTATTGATTTATAGCTTGTATTTGATATTACTACAGAAACATATCCACTTTTACTTACATTTATTTGAGTAATATTACCCTCAATTTCACTCTCAAACATTTTTTCTTTGCCACATATTAAATAAAATTTTTGACCATTTTCTTCACACACAGCCATATATCTTCCATTAGTTGCAAATACGGCTTGATTTATATCTAGATCCATCTTATGTACTCTAGTTCCAACTTTATTATAAAACTCAAGTGCTTTTTTTCTAAATATACATATATATTTTTCATATGCATATACCTTTGTATTTTCATCTCCATCTAAATCTATACATTTAGTATTTTTTTGCATAATCTCTTTTTTACAAATGTTTTCATCACACCATTGTCTAAAATCCAAATTAAAATAATATATACCAATACATGTAATTATTGCAATTATAATTAGTAATATAAATAATAATATCAATGCTTTGAATATTTTTCTTCTTCTCTGATTCTGTAGCTTTTCAGCCCAAAAATCTTTCATTGTTTTCTCCTTTTATCTTTTGATATTTTTTTATATTATATCATACTGCTTTTTTTTTGCAATAATTTTTTTAATTTTTTGCACCTCTGGGACCGGGTATTTTAAGGGCAATTTTTATTTTTTAACATTTGAAACCTAGTATTTTCTGTGCATTTTTAATCTTTGCATATCTTTAACTGCACCTTTGGGACCGGGTATTTTCGGGGCATTAATTAATAATATTAGCTGTATAATTCCTATATATCCAAAAAATGGATATACAAAATTAACTAATTTTGAAAAGCCAAAATTTGAAATTACTAAGCTACTTATACACATAAAAAGGACAAATTGTGTATAACTTTTTTTATTTTCACTTATATTTTCTAATAATCCTATTCCTATAGAAATTGCAGTAGTAAATATTGAAGCTAAAATTATAAAAGCATATATTGTTTTATATTTATAAAAAAATTTTCTTATTGTATAAACTATTGGCATTTCTAATGTTGATATGTCTACATCTACTTTTATTAATAGCATATATATTAATACTGATATCGTTATCATTATTAATCCGCATAGAATTGATATATATTTAATATTTTGTGTTTTTTTTATTTGGGTTCTTATTGAAATTAAAATAGGTATAAGTAATATTATGTTATAACTACAATATATTACACTACTTAAAAACCATCCTTTTTTTATTACAGGTATTTCAATTTCTGTATTTATACTTATTAAATTTATTCCACCTATCATAATAATAAAAATAATTAGTATTGGAACAATATACTCACTTACTTTTAAAACTCCTTTAACACTTGTAAAAAATATTACAGCTGATAAAAATGCTAATAAACTGCTCCCTATAATTCTATGTATTTTTATTTCTTGTTCAAAATATGCACCAAAACCAGCTATCATTATATAAAAAGTTACTAATAATAGTATGTTTATTATTACATTTATTGCTTTGGTGATTTTTTCGTTTTTTATAAATACTTTTAAAAATTCATCATAATTATTTATTTCCATTTTGCATATTATTGTTAAACTTTTATATATTATTAAACTCATTAAACTACATGTTACAATTATTCCTACTATCCCTATTGGTCCATATGAATAGAAAAATGAGTAAACTTCTTGACCTGACGCAAATCCAGCACCTATTAATGCTCCTATTATTACTAATGTAATTGTAAATATTTCTTTCATATATACCTCTCATTTTAATATATTAGTGAAATATTAAATTATTCAAAATAAATTAAAGAAAAGACTATTAACTTATCTGCTAATAGCCTTTTTTTATTTATTCTAATTTTTTCTTCTTCTAAAACTCCATACAACTATTCCTATAAATATTATAAGCATAGGTACTACAAATATTATTGTTTTTATTACAACATCTTCTTGATCTGTAACTGTATATTTTTGAATTTCGTCTGTTTTTCTTATTGCGATTGTATCATTTCTTTCTGTTAAATAAGAAATTGAATTCAATATTACATCTTTGTTATTACGTAATTCAACTCCATAAGTATAATATTGTGAACTTATTTGTATTTGTACATCTGAAGCAAATAATTCATTTGCATATATTATTAATTGTGAATTTTTATCATCAGAAATCTTTTTATTTATGCTTGCTCCTGTAATAATTGAACCTTCTTCTCCATCTTTATCTGTTTTTGATGTTGATTTTGTATTAAATTCTGTTCTTACAAATGCCTTTTCACTAGTTGTTGCAATAGTTTCATATGTTACACCTAATTCTTCTAATTTTTCATCTGCCTCAAATTGAATTTTTCCTGCATTTATTAAACACATTTGTATTTTCATATTTAATTTGTGCATAAAGCTTGCATTAACATCTTGAATTGTTATATTTGGAGAATTTTGTAACATCTTACTGCTATCTTGTTCCATAACAGCTCCATATCCAAGTGTTATTCCATATTGTGCTAATACTTGGTCAAAATTTGGAGTGTCTAATTCTAACATATTTTGTGATGTTAACATTAATATTTTTCCACCATTATTAATATAATCTAATATTTTGTCTCTTTCTAATTCTGATAAATCCTGTTCTAATGTTGTTATTACTAAACAAGAACAATCAGATGGAATCTCTCCTGTTGTTAATATATCTAAATAATCAACTTCATTTGATTCATCTTTTAGATCTGATATTATTGTTGATAGTGCTTGTTCTGTATTATAATATGTTTTTCCTGAAAGAAAATATACATGTGGTTTTTCATCTAGTGTTACTTCTATTATAGCATTTGTAATTGCTTCTTCTGTTCTATCAATTTGTTGACTTGATGAATAATCATATGTATATAGATCATTCACTGTTATTGTTTTTTCTTTTTCACCTGATTTTACTACTATTAAATTTCCACTTTCATTTATATTATATTTTGTTTGCAAATCTACTCTTGCTGATAAATCTGATATTTCTTCAACATTTATCTTTTTATTTACAGCTGGATATTTGTTTGCATATTCTGTTACATAAGTTGAATCTTGCATATTTATTAATTGTATAGTTACTTCTTTTTCTAATTCTTTTATTTTTGTTTTTGTTTCATCTGATAAAGAGTACAATTTTTTTTCTGTACAGTCAATGTTTTCTACTTTTATTTTTGAAACGCCCCAATTTATTAATACATAACAAGCTATTATTATAGCTACTAAAATAAGAGTTGTTGTACCTTTTATTAGCCATTTGTTTTTTATAATTTCAAAGATTTTTTTTGATTTTTTTTCCTTTTTCTCTTTTACTTTTTTCACTCTGACTTTCTTTTCTTTTTTCTCTTTTTTCACTTTTTCCCTCTCCTATCTATTTAACTAATTTTCTTCTTTGCATTATCATAATTGTAAATGCTATAAACATCATTGCAAATGTTACTGGACCTACAACATCAGTTAACGTAATTACTCCGCTTGGGAAATTTTGATAATAACTCATTATTGATATATCTGGTAAACCAATATCTAAATCAGGTACAAATAATGTTATTATTAAAAATGCTATAGTTATAATTCCTGCTATAACTTGATTTTCTGTTATACTTGAAGCAAACATTCCTACCGCGATTGCTGCTCCACTGATTAATAAAAATCCTAACATTGTTGCTAATAGTACTAATATGCTTGGATTTCCAAAATAACATATTATTCCAAAATACATAAATGATATTAACAAAGATATAACAATTACAGCCATTGCAGCTAAAAATTTTCCAAATACTACACCTGTAATCCCAACTTGTGATGTTAATATTAATTGTTCTGTTCCCGTTTTCCTTTCTTCCGCAAACATTCTCATTGTTAATATTGGTACTGTTATTATTAATCCATAAAGTGCTGCATAAAAATATAAAGTTCCTAAATCTACATTTCCTGAAGTGACTGTTGTTAAATAGAAGAATATACTACTTACTAACATAAGTATTCCAATAACTACATATCCTATTGGAGATAAAAAGTAGCTTTTTAACTCTTTTTTAAATACTGCCCACATTATTCTTGTCCTCCTTTTTCTTCTTTTTCTGTTTCTTTTTTCTCTTCTTCATCATTTTCTTTTGTATTATCTTTTTCAGAATCCTCTTCTGCAGTTTCTTTTACAGTAGTTTCTTCACTACTTTTATTTTCTTTAACTTCTTTCTCTAATTCTTCTACTTGATCTTCATTAACCTCAACCTTTGACTTTACTGATGATTCATCTTCTTTTTTTGTATCAATTAATTGCATAAATGCATCTTCAAGAGTAGCGTCAGATTTTTTCATCTCAAATATTGTAATTCCCTCTTTAGCAAATGTTTCAAATACATTTTTTCTTAAATCAACATCAGAATCTGCTGTTATCATATATTTCTTTGTTTTATCTTCGTTTTCTGTAATTAATTTAATTTCTTTTACATTTGTTAACTTATCTTTTATTGTTTCTATTTTGTTTTCTGTATCTTCTACTGTTACATATGTTGCATTATTTGTTGATACTTTCTTTTCTAGGTTTTCTGGTGTGTCTATTGCAACTATTTTTCCTTTATTTATTATTATTACTTTATTGCATATTTGACTTACTTCTGATAGTATGTGTGAGCTTAATATTATAGTGTGTGTTTTTCCTAGTTCTTTAATTAGTGCTCTTATTTCTGTTATTTGTTTTGGATCTAATCCTACTGTTGGTTCATCTAATATAAGGATTTTTGGTTCTCCTACTAATGCTCCTGCCATGCTTACTCTTTGTTTGTATCCTCTTGATAGGTTACGTGTTAGCTTCTTTTCTACCTCTTTTAGTCCTGTTTGTTCAATAATTTTTTCTACTTTTTCTTTTCTTGTTTTTCTGTCTACTTTTTTAAGTTCTGCCATATATGTTACAAATTCTTTTACTGTTAGGTCTGAATATAATGGGACTCCTTCTGGCATGTATCCTATTTGTGCTTTTGCTTTTTTTGATTTTTTTGATATGTCGTATCCTTCTATGCTTATTTCTCCTTCTGTTGGTTCGATATACCCTGTTATCATGTTCATTGTTGTACTTTTTCCTGCTCCATTTGGCCCTAATAACCCTATTATTTCTCCGTCATTTATTGTGAAGCTGATTTTGTCTACGGCTACAACTTTTCCGTATTTTTTTGTTACATTTTTAACCTCTATCACGGTTACTTCCTCCTTCTTTTGGATTTTTCTTGTTTTCCTTATTTCCCTAGTATAATATCATTTTATATCTTACTTGTAAAGCCTTTCACAAAAAATTCACATTTGATGGTATATATACAAAATTTTGAATTTTTTTACCATTTTTTATTGACAGCTGTACTTTTTTGTGTTATTATAAATATTGTTCAGGTTATGGGTCAATAGCTCAGTTGGATAGAGCACACGCCTTCTAAGCGTGGGGTCGGGGGTTCGAATCCCTCTTGGCCCACCATAAAAACAAGGAAACTTGTTTTTATTTTTTAACTTTAATACAAACATAAGTTTTAATATATAAAAATACAGACTTCCATATCTCTATGAAAATCTGTATTTTTTCCTTGTTACAACATGATTTGAAGAAATTATCATTCTACTGGTTATGTTCCTCAATATAGTAGAAAGATTTGGACAATCGCTTTATTCTGATAGCATCTTTGCTTGCTATCACGCATTCATTGCCTATTGAAAGATTTTTCACAATTCCTATTGTATGTCTTGGCAGTCCCCGAGACTCATAGAAATCATACAAAACCTCTAATTGGAATATCTTATCATACTCACTTCCAATAAATTTTTGTTCTTTTTCTAACTCTAAGAGCTGCTTGCCATTATTTTCTATCGACATGTAGCCTCTTCCATCAAATAAGAACTCCCGCTCATCCTGTTTAATTCTTCTAATGCATTTGTCCATTAATATTTCCTCCTTATATATTAATTTGCAATGGTATTATATAAAATTTTACATAAGATTTCAATACCTAATATTAATTTTATTATTTATTATAATTATTTTTTCAGAATTGGGTATAACTAATAGTGTTATACTATACTTCAATATTTTTATATTTTTTGTCTAAAACTTCCTTTTTTTTAGAATTTTTGTATATTTATTGTTCATATTACCAATTGGTTTAATTCCCTCAAACGCCTTGCTATACTTATATATAAGGTTGTTAATAATATGGAGGTATGAAAATGAAATCTTTAAAAAAACAAGATATTGATAAAGTACTTGGTGAAGTATTTAAAGAATACAGAGTAAAAAATAATTTAACACAAGAAAAAATCGCAGAAAAATTAGGAATTTCTGTTAAATATATTTCAAGAATAGAGAATGGAACTGGTGGAGTTAAAGTTGAAACTCTTGTTAACTATATGAATATTTTGGGTATTTCTCCTAATGTAATATTTGAAAAATTAATAATTCACAAAGATTTAAAAACTCAAATGAAATTATCAAAAAAAGCTAGTGAATTATCTGATGAAAAACTTGATTTTATTATTTCAGTAATTGATTTATTAGAAAACATTTAAATTTTAGGGATTGAAGGCATACTTGTCTCTCAATCCCTATTTTTTTATTCTTTCCAGAATGCTTTATATGTTTCAAAAGCAGAATATATATCAAATTTACTTGTAACCTCATATGGTGCGTGCATTGAAAGTACTGGAACTCCGCAATCAATTACATCTGTTCCCTTATTTGCTAATATATAAGCAATAGTTCCTCCACCGCCTATATCAACTTTTCCAAGTTCTGCTATTTGATATCTTATATCATTTTTTTCTAATACATTTCTAACCCATGCTACATATTCAGCATTTGCATCTGATGCTCCTGATTTCCCTCTTGCACCAGTGTATTTATTAAGGCTAATTCCTTTTCCCATAAATCCTGCATTTAATTTATCTGATACTGATGCATAAATTGGATCAAATCCAGCATCTACATCTGATGACAACATTTTTGAGAAGCAGAATACTTTGTCTAATAAATTTGGTCTATTTACTCCTAATTTATTCAACATTTCTGATACAAAGAAATCAAACATATGTGATTCCATTCCTGTATTTCCCATGCTTCCTACTTCTTCTTTATCTGATAAAATACATATTGCTGTATTTTTTACTTTTTCTAAATTCATCATTGCTGCTAATGATGTGTATGCACATACTTTATCATCTTGTCCATACGCTGCTACCATACTTTCATCAAATCCTAATGATCTTGCTTTAAAAGCTGGTACTAATTCTAATTCTGCACTTAATAAGTCTGATTCTGTAATTCCATATTTTAGATTTAATAAGTGTAATATATTTAATTTTACTTTTTCACTTACATTGCATTGTTTTTTGTTGTTTTCTCCTTCTTCTTTATTGCAACATGAAAATGGTATGCTTCCTATTAGAAGTTTTAAATCTTCTCCTTCTACTCCATTTTTTAGTTTTTTCTCCATTTGGTCTTGTGCTAAATGTGGTAGTAAATCTGTTATTGTGAATATTGGGTCTGTTTCTTTTTCTCCTATTTCTATTTCTATTTTTTCTCCGTTTGTTTTAACAATTACTCCATGTATACTTAATGGTATTGTTGTCCATTGATATTTTTTTATTCCACCATAGTAATGTGTTTTAAAA
>OJNH01001194.1_pt1 | contig 21336 bp, 10 predicted proteins | sample 1597361 | NCBI WGS metagenome assembly OJNH01 (sample SAMEA2452136, study PRJEB22498) | human gut metagenome | biome: human feces; feature: human gut; material: feces | place: Australia | collected 2012
CGCCATACGGCGGATAGCTCCATCTGCTGTTATTCTCTACACCAAATGCCTGCATTGCATCACCTGTATAAAACAAAAGCTGCTTTGGCGGTGCGGCTTCCTGCTGCTTGAGATCGACCGTGACCATATTGTGAGTGATCGACGTCTGACAATAAAATTTATACATGAATGTATGATAGCTGTACCAGATATTCTCCGGATTGGTTAATGAGCGACCATAGCGCATCAGTCCATTCATGCTTGCTCTGTCATAGTGACCATGTGCACCGCCGTGAGAGCCATATTTAAGACCCACCTGAATCTGCTCACGGATTGGACGATCCTTTTTATGAGAACGAAGCACAACAGATCCTGCATTCTGCGCATAGCAGCTCTTTTCATATGGAAGTTCATCTAACTCATATGCAGGACGCACCTCTTCTCCAAACAGTACATTTCGCTCATCATCGCCAAGTCTTGAAATCATATAAGCATACTCTGGCTTCTTGTACAAGCGATAAGCCAATTCATAATCAAGCTTATAAAATGCCTTTGTCTGTGCGTTGCTTTTTTGTTCGGCAGAGTCATTGATTCCCATGACAACTCCTCGATAATCATAGAACGGAATCAGGCTGTCCCAAAGCATCTCAATGCTTCTGTAGTTTTTTGTATTTTCACCCCAGATATCATTAGACAGACCATCTAAGCGCGCCTCTGCCACGCAGTTTGTTCTTCGGTAAGCTGGTGTAACCTTAATATCCTTAAAATTCATGCCAAAGTGTAATGCTACCACCGATATTTCTGACATAAGTCCTGCACACATCAAATTATAGCCGATGGAAGCCTCATACCACCAACCATCATCAAGCACACCCTTTGCTAGTTCGTCGGCAGCACCTCCCGGTCCATATAAGAAACGCTCCATACGCTCCTTATCACCTAATGCAGCTGCACTGTAAACAGCTCCTGCAATCTCAGCAAGCAGCCAGTTTGATGCCTCACCGCTGCAAATATCTGCATCAATATATTCCATATAAAAACGCATTGTCTGCTCGATATTCTCTCGATCTTTTTCTGTCCAACCATCCCAGTCATAGATCAAATCATATGCACAAGCTGCACTTTTAAAAAACTCTCCATCATGCACAAGCTCCTGATTACCGGCACGTGGAAGTCTGCGATATCCATCTGGTGCACTCCACTCTCTTAAAAATGCTGCTGTTTTTTGTGCAAAACGAATCTCGCCGCTGATCTGATATATAATTGCACAGTCTCTTGCATGATGCGCATGAGAAGTGTCAAACAAATAGTCTTTGTTAAAATCAATTGATGGATACGACCATTCCTCTGATGCCTTATATGCCTTTTCATATGCTGCCTTTGCCCAATCTGCACGACTGATTTTCTGCCGAATTTCATTTAATAGATCATCATCGAAAATAACGCATGGATGCGGCAATTTTCGCATTGCATAAAGTGTAATTGTGCTGTCTCCCTCATTTTTTTCGTCTGTGTTTTCAATTACTTTCCACTTCGCATGAATCGGAAATTTTTCGCAGCCGCCTGGTGCCAACGTATCAGTCATAGAAATAGTTACTGTCACATTTTTGCTTTCTGATGCTTCCAGATGCAGCCAACCACAGTCTGAATCTGAAATCTGTGGCTTTAACTCTTTCCAGCCATCATCCTCTGCTGACAGATGAACCATAACAGGTGTCCTGCACTCATTTTCTATCGTAACCGAATACTCAATTGTTTCGCCTGGCTTTGTCCACTTTGAACACACTGGAGTGCTGATACTGACGCCATCAGATTTCTGGAAGGAAAGCGCCTCGACAAAAAGCACATTGTTACATTTCTTCTCGTCGGAAATATTTATAGCTGCTTTAGACTCATCAAACAAGATACTTGCGCATTCCTCTGCTATAGTTTGCTGCCCATCCTGCTTTGCATAGATTCGAATCTGCCTTACAAAACGATACTCACGCGACCGCGAAAGCGGCAAGGAAAAATCTTCTTTTCTTAAATAAAACCACTGTCTGCTCTTTGTCATGCACACCTGTGCCGTAACAAGAGTGCGATGTACACTTGCATTGCCGATTAGCTTTTCCAGCGTCATTTCAACGGTGACAAATAACGGCAGTTTCTCTGCCTCATATGTCAGGCACACTGCCAGTACTGGATTGTGAAAGTAATCTTTTGTATTTTTATTATACTGAAAAAGCCCTCGGTAAAAAAAGCCATTATCATCCAAGATCATTCTGCCTGTCCTCCCTATGTAAAAAGCGGGCGGTATTTCTTTCACACACCGCCCGCCTTCGCGTTACTTATTTCGATTTTAAATTTTGTTTTACTTGCTTGCCAGATACGCAGTCAGCTGCTCAACAAGTGCATCAACAACTTCCTGTCCGCCATTCTCCATAGCCTCGTCAACATTTGCCTTCAACATCTCTTTAATTGTATCGTAGGAGTTACCATAGCCATCTACGCGGATACCATGCAGCTTAACAGTTGCAACCATATCGGTAACAGCCTTACACTGTGCAACAGAGGTAGCTAAATCAACATCAGAGGTATCAAAGTGGAAACCAGTTACAGGCATGGTTACAAATGTGGAATCTTCCAGTTCATAACGTCTGTAAGCAAGTGTCTCATCATCATAGTATGTTCCAAGAAGCGCATAGGTCGGATTCCAAGTCATGCCATATCCACCAAACTGAGAATTGTAATCACTCAGAACATCTACTGTTCCTTCTTCCTCGCCATACGCAAAATCTGTTCCTTCAATACCATACTGAATCAGATCGTGTGCTTCCTGAGAGCCAAACATCCAGTCAAGGAACTTCATCGTTGCATCAATCTTTGTGGAGGTTGTTGGAATAGCCAGACCATTATTACCTGAACGGTCAGTTGGAATCGCTCCCTCTTCCTTATCACGGATCGAATCTACGTATACAAAGTAACCCAGTTCTGCATCATCATCTCCTGCTGCCTTCCAGGAGTCTACGTATTTCATATCTGCTACGTAATCATCCAGTGTACCAACGATAGATGCATTCAGACCAGCCTCAAACGGTGTACCACAATCAGTTACACTCAGGGAATCCGGATCAATATAACCTGCATCCTGCCAATTGGCAAACTTTTCATAACGGTCAGCACCAAAATCATGATTCCATCCCTCTGGGAAATCCTTAAAGTTCTCATCGCCGGAGCCTTCTACTGCATAGCTTACCAGCTCGCCATCTTTTACATAAGTCCAAATGGTCAAGCCTGCAGATGAGAATGACTGAAGTCCAGCCTGTGCAGATCCTTCCTGTGCTTCACCTCGAACAGAAAGCTGCTGGAAGAAACCTCTTGCCTGAGTTGCACCGTAAGGAATAACACCTGCATCTTTTGCTGCCTGCCAGTACTGCTCCATCTCATCATAGCTGTTGATCTGACCGTCTGTTCCTACACCCCAATCCTTTGCCCAGTCTTTTCTGTACCATACGACTGGAATACCATTTCCATAGGTCTCAAACAGTGGAATGTAACACATCTTATCGAACCAAATATTTGCTTCCATTACTTCTTCTGAGAATGCCTTTGCCAGTCCTGGATACTCATCTGGATTGTTAAAATAGGAAGAAAGGTCTGCATAATAGCCTTCTGGTGCCAGATTCTTTAACTGAACCCATGATGCGTCAAAAACAAGATCCCAGTCATTTCCACTTGTAATCTCAAGGTTTAACTTATCCTTATAATCAGCATGCTCAACCCATGTGATGTCCAGTGCTACGCCAACCTCATCCATGTACTCTTCTTCGTACTTTGCATATACAGCATCCCAGTTGTCTGGCTTTGGTCCCTTATGCATAAACTTGATTGTTACCACGTCTCCATCTTCTGCTGCCATTGCAGTTACGCCTGTGCCCATTGTACCAAACGCCATCAGACCTGCCATCGCCATTGCCATTTTTCCTGTCATCTTCTTCATTCTTATAATCCGCCTTTCTGGTTTGTTCCCTCTTGGGGCTCCCTGTTTGGGTATGGCTCCATTTTAGCTAAAAATTTTGGATTTTCAACACTACAAACTAACAGACTGTGCTTTTCAGTAGCATTTATACTATTTACTGTTGCTCTCCCTCATTTATCATATAGAATGAATGCTAAATCGTATAAAAAGTATAAAAATGCACTATGAGTTGATTTTTTAACTATTTTTCCCAGTGTTGAAAATTGAAGTTCATTTTTTAAGATGCAAATGCTTGTCAAACTTTTGTACCAATGATACAATTACAATAATTAAGTTCGGCAAAAAACTACACATAGAACGGAAAGGTATGGTTTTTTATGAAACAACATCACTCCCCTCTCACGCTATACCGGCAAGAGCTAAAAAAGCACTCTTATTTTAAACAGCTTTTTCACACATACGCACTAGTATCGGCCGCTTTGTTTTTGCTCTTTTCTGCGTTAATCACATACTATGTAAATGATGACTACAGACATACACTATCTGATATGCAGGAGCGAAGCATCAACCGTGCCTACCAGCTAAATCAATCTGTACTGCAGGATATCGCCAGCAGCTGCTTTAAAATTATGGAAGATGCCGATATGTCAGCGCTTTTGTATTCCACTGATTATACGCAAACAACAGGATTACAGGGGCGAAAAATTTATGATCAGATGAAGCAGACAAGTTCACTGATTCATTCACTTTACTTCATTAACTTTCGAACTGGAACTGTACTTGATGCCTATAACCGTAGCCCAATTGAAACGCACTACGATCAGGAGCTTTTCACCTTTTTGCAGGAACATACTCCGAACATCGCCTTCTATTATGGTCTGCCTAGATGGGTGTCCCGCGGTCCTAAATTTGCCTCTCAGCGCGTATTTTCACTGATTATCCATACTTCAAAGCTAGGTGCAATTGTTGTAAACATTGACTGTGATGCTTATGAGGAAATGATTCAGCTTGAGTCAAGCGATTATATCAACATCCTTGAGGTCTGTGGTGATGGCGATGTGCTTATTTCATCTGACCCAGAGCTGTGGGGTACAAATGTAAATGATGATGATACCTACAAAAAAATCACCGAGCGTGTTTCAAAAACGGATCATTTCTTGGAAGGCTCTGGACTACTAAAAAGTCGAGTTGTCTATTTACATAACAGCGGCATGGATTTGACATATTACTCTGTATTCAATCAAAATGCACTCTACACATCAAATCATCTGATCTGGGTTGTGCTACTTTATGGTGTATGTTTCATCGTACTCGGCATGCTAGTTACTTTCGGTGTTAGCGTGATCGTCTACAAACCCTTTCGCCTGTTCAAGGAAACGATCACAAACAGCTCTGCACTTACTGAAACAACTGTACAAACTGCAGGCATGGATGACTTTACGTATTTGTCAGGCATTTACCAAAATATTACTACAGCAAATGCACACCTTCAGGCGATGAGCAACAACTGGCTAAAGGAAAAGGATCGCATTACCTTAAAGCGCCTTATGACAAACGGAATCAATGCAAACCAGATTTATCCGCAGGAATACGAAGCACTAAACCAGTATTTCTGCCACGCATACAGCCAGATCGTTGTCATAAGCATCGACTTTTCCTCCAGCCAAAAGGAGGATTCAGGCGGAATTGGTCTTCTTCGCTACTCCATAAGCAATGTTTTTAATGAGCTAATGGAATCTAAGGTTCTCTTTATAAATATGGATATGTTCTTCCCAAGCGTTATCTATTTTGTCAATCACGATGATGCAACAAATGAGACACTGCGAAGCATTTTACTTGAAGGACAGGAATTTATGCAGAGTACCTTCCAAATTACATTGTCAATCGGTGTCAGTGAGCGTGTAAGAGACCTAGATGAATTGTCATTCTCCCATCGCAGCGCGCAGGATGCATTGAATCGACGTTTCCTTACTGGAGATGGCTCCATCCACTTTGCTGATGAACTCTCTCTGCCATCGCCAGCAGCCGAGCATTATCCATATGAACTGGATTCTGCCGCAATCGCAGCTCTAAAAAATACAGATTTTGACGCATTCTCAAATGCACTGACTGACTTGTTCAATGTAATTAGGCAATTTCATCTTGATCAGACGATTCGCTCTATTCTTCAGTTTGAGGTTGCAATGCAACGTTTTGAAAATGCAAATGATCTGATGGTTCAGACGCTCCCCTGGGAGATCGCCATTTTAACTCAGCTTGACATCAACACGATTCAAAATTATCTTCTAAATCGTGGAAAACAAGACATTGAAGAGTTGGCGGAGATTAAGAGTCACAGCAGCGAAAAGCCAGAGCTTATTCATACAATTTTAGAGCTAGTTGATTCCAATTTGTCTAACCCAAATCTTTCCGTTGTCTTCTTAGCAGGCGAGGTTCATCTATCCGTCAACTATCTTAGAAGCATTTTCAAGGAAAACACTGGCGATTCACTTTCAAACTACATCATTCAAAAAAAACTTGAACTGATCTGCCATCTTCTTGCAGACACAAACACAAGTCTTCAAGATATCAGCGATCAACTTGGATTTTCAACAAAGAACTATTTCTTCACATTCTTTAAAAAGCATATGGGCACCACGCCAAATGAGTACCGAAAAGAAAAGAAGCAGAATGAGCAGTAATTCAACTATTTTAAATTACTTGAAGCTTTTCCATCACGCAAAAAGAGCACCCTGACGGATGCTCTTTTTTATGCTTTCAATTCTTATCCTTTTTATTACAATTACATTGCATTTCTGCTTATTATTCTCTCTTAGCCCTTTACGGAACCAACTGTCAGACCCTGTACAAAATACTTCTGTAAGAATGGATACAGCAGGATAATTGGTCCAATTGCAACGATTATGGTTGCCATACGATATGCATAAGTCGGAAGTGTAAGCGAATTAAGACCTACTGCCTCTGCCGGTTGGTTTGCTGCATAGTTTACCTGACGTAAGATCTGCTGAATCAAATACTGTAAGGTGTAGTACTGGCTGTGGCTGGAGTCGATATACAGAAGACACTTATACCACTCATTCCAGTATGTCAGTGCGTAGAATAAACCAATCGTAGCGATTCCCGGAAGGGAAATCGGAATTATAATCTTAATCAAAATTGTGATATCGTTTGCACCATCAATCTTTGCAGACTCTGCAAGAGAAGCTGGAATTCCGCTGAAGAAATTTCTCATCAGAAGAATGTTCCATGCATTACAAAAGCTAGGAAGCAGCAAAACAAGAATGTTATTCTGCAAATGTAAAAACTTTGTTGTCAGAAGGTAATTTGCTACTAAACCGCCGTTAAACAGCATAGTAAAGTAGATAAACAGTGCCAGCACGCCTCTTGATTTAAAATTCTTTACAGACATCGCATATGCCGCACCACATGTAAATACCATTGAGAAAAAAGTTCCGACAATCGTTGTTCCAACAGTTATAAGGTATGCCTGCGGGATATCGCCACTGACGAATACAAGCTTGTACGCATCCAGCGAAAACTCAGACGGCCAGATATTGTAACCATTCTGTGTCAATGCACGCTCTGCAGTAAATGAGGAACCTAAAACTAACAAAAACGGAATCAGACAAATGATCGAGAACACTGTGATAAACAGATAAAAGCCTCCATTCATCACACGGTCGCTTCCTGTCATTTGAATATGCTTTTTCGCATCATATTGCTTCTTTTGTTTTTCTTTCTTTGCCATTTTACTTTCCCTCCCTCATCAGAATAATGCAGAATCTGGGTCTAACTTCTTCGTTAATGCATTTGTTCCAAGAACGATCACAAGACCCATAATAGACTGATACAAGGATACCGCAGAAGACTGTCCGATGTTACTTGACTCAACTAACATACGGTATACATATGTATCAATTACATCTGTTGTACGGTACAGCATGGTATTATTTAATACCAAGTTGTATATCATACCGAAATCACCATTGAAGATTTTTCCGATGCTCATGATAAACAGCATGACTGCAGTTGACTTTAACAAAGGAAGTGTCAAGTAACGGATACATTTACCTCTTGTTGCACCATCCACTCTGGCAGCCTCATACATCTCCTGATCAAGACCTGTGATAGTTGCCAGATACACAATAGAGCCATAACCTGCACCCTGCCATACTTTTAAGAATGTAAGAAGTGCCGGCCATACATCTGCATTCTGATAGAAGTTGATTCTCTCAAATCCAAGTGTTGCTAAGATGTTATTAATAAAACCATTGTTTGTCTTTAAAAGTGCCTCACAGAGAAGTGCAACGACTGTCCATGAAATAAAGTGCGGCAGAATGACAACTGACTGTGTAATCTTCTTAAACCACTTTCCTGATACCTCAGAAAGTGCAATTGCAATCAAAATTGATACCAGCATGGAACTGATAATAAAAAGTGCATTTAAATATAAGGTATTAAACGTTACCGTATAGAAGTTCTTGGAACCAAAGAATGCCTTAAAGTTCTTAAAGCCAACCCAATCACTTCCCCACAGTCCCTTAACGGCTGAGTACTTCTTAAAGGAAGCTATCAAATACACTAATGGTGCGTAAGAAAATACGCAGAACCAGATGACTGCCGGTAGTGCCAACAGACACAGATATGGATTGTAGCGGATATCATACAGAAGATTTTTGATGATACCATCCCCCTTTTTACTGCGAGGGTTTGTTTTTGTTTTTGCTTTCATAAAGCTCCACCTCTCTTTTTGTTTTCTTGTCTGCATTGTAGCGCACTCTTTGCTGAAAAAAAATCCCAAAAGCTACCGCCTTTTACAATCCGTTAGATTTCATAACAAATTCTGCGCCTGTTTTACAAGGCGCAGATGTTTATAAATATCTTACTTTACAGTTCAATCTTTTACGATACAGTTCAAAAAGTGATATTTTGTACTTGTTTTCGCACCAGATACGATAAATTTACCATTGTCACCGACAGTGACGTTAATCTGCTTCTTTGCAACCAAAGATTCATAATTAAATGATACAAAATCATCCTCATACAGCACACAGCTTCCTGTTTTATTTGTTCCAAAGCTCTTTACTGTGATATTAAATACAGTATCCTCTGTGACACATATCACAGGCTCTGCTACCGGAACCAGTGCACCGTCACGCGCAAAAACAAGCATCTCATTCCAGTCAGCTTCCAACACAAGACGTCTTCCACCTTCGATCTTTTCTCCTGTGAAGAAATTGTACCAATTACCTTCTGGAAGATAAACCTCACGGCTAGTTCCATCCTCAAGTGTCAGCGGGCATACAAGAAGATCCTTTCCGAAGAAATATTCATCATCCAGATTTCTCGCTGCCTCATCCTGCGGATATTCCATTACTACGGCACTCACTGGCGGAAGTCCTGTTTTTTGATACTCCTCAAATGCGCTGTACAGATATGGCACAAGCGACATACGAAGCTCAAACAGCTTTCGACATTCGTCTGTATAATATTGGGCTTCCTCCATTAGCTCGTTGTTTAAATTCTTCTGAATGTCTACCTGCTTCCACGGTGCATTTGGGATTCGCCAACAATTTAACAATGCATGATCTGAGAAGCAAACGGTCTGCACACGGCGAAGCAGATCATGACCATTTGCACAGTCACGCACTTCCGGCGCCCACAAAAGTCCTGAGAACGATGACGTTACCATACCACGAATAAATTCCTTGTGACTATATAGATCAGAATACAGCACAAATGGCATTGGTGCCGCAAGTGCACCAGAGGAACGAACCTGCGAGAATGTACGAATATTTTTCTTATGAAATACTTTTTCAAGCATATGCTGATAAAGAAGTCCTATTGCATTGTGCATCTGCTCACCATCCATTCCTCCTGGAAACTCGGTGCTGTCTGGGAAGGACCAACAGGACGGATTATAATCTGAATTATCACACTCATCGAGCTTAAATCCGGTAATTTCCTTGTCAATCAGCTCTTTTTCATGCCAGTCACCAAAGATCTCACAAGTCTCTTCCATTGAAAAATCTGGCACAAGACCGTTCCACACCTCATAATCGCCGCTGTATGGAACTAGTTTGTCATAAATTTTTGCTGCCGGGTAAACAAATGCATGCTCCCACAAATTAATGTGGTAATTGCTCTGCGTCAGCTCATCAATCAAGTCTTGCGGCTCTGGGAAAAGATTGCTCCACTCATAGGTACAGGAATATGAATGAGAATGCCAGCCAGGCTCTAATCCAATCACATCAATCGGCATCTTCTCATCTCGAAACTGTGATGCCAATTTTTTCACATGCTCCTGATCGCTACCGCCATACACGCGGTACCACATGCCAAGCCCCCACATGGGAACCTTACAACCACCACCTGAAAACAGGTTATAACGCTGAACTGCCGTCTTAATATCACCTGCAAAAAAATACAGATCAATGCCGCTTTCTGACGGAATTTCAATGATTACCTTTCGCTCTTCCTCTGCTCGCTTAAATGCATACAATGCTGACTCACTAAATTCTTTGTGCGGCTGATTCACTTCTTTTTTCATTGCAGAGGCACCCTTTTCGGCACTAGTTCCCATATAAAATGTAGCATAGCGATATGTATCCACAAATAGACCATATCCGGCAGTTGACACATAGAACGGCACAGGTGCATGACTTTCTCCAGTATCCATCTTCGGATCTGAATTTACCTTTATATAGCGTTTTCTTCCCGCTGCATTGACGCTCTGAAGCTGCAAGCCAAATCCAAAGATATCCTCACTTGTATTCATCGGAAGTGTCACCACGATTCCACGTGTTGTCTGCTTGATATTAACATCATCTGTGCCAAACGGAAGTTGTGGCTCTGCGCCCTGCTCTGCCGAAAGCACTGACAGCGCTTCCGTCTTGATTTCATTACTTCTGTGCGCAGTTGGAGTGTACGCAGATGGTGTTCCAAAACGCACCTTCCAGACGCCTAATGCGATCCGTTCCCATTTCTGTTCTTCTTTTAATCCTGTTTCTTGCTTTCTACTTGTCTCCATATTTTTCCATTCCTTCCGTATTAATAGCGTAAGCAAAAGTCCGCCTGATACCATCATTCTAACATCAAGCGGACTTGAAAAATACTTTGATTATTTACAATTGCTTAATTTTTACAATATCATACTCAAAAACATTTTTGCAAAATGACAATTCTTTCAAAAGAGCCTCTTCATCATCTGCTTATTTTCATACATCTTAGCATCTGCACTTTGCAGCAGTTTTTCTGTATCCTTGTCAGGATCATCACTCCATGCATATCCCATCGCTGCTGAAATCGGAATATCTGTCTTTTTATCTGCCGCTGCAAGTGCTTCTTTCACGCGCTGCATACATTCTTTTAAAAGCACCAAGACATATCAAACTTTCGCATATCTGCCTTGTCCATGCCTTACGCATATAAAAGCCTGCAAATATGGCTGTAAATCCCGACACTGCTGCAAACACAGCAAATATACCAGCATGAATATTTTTGACCAAAATCATACGATATATACCGCTTCGATTTCCTATTTGAAAATCTGACTGCTCAATTGCATCTGCTGCTTTTTCTGAGACATGAAAAAATTGAACCGTCAGCTTCTTTCCTGTTGGAACCTCGAATAAATGGACAAAACCTGTTCGCTTTCCTTCTGTGCGATAAAGACTTACATCATCGGCAAAGATTTCAAAATCAACCCAATGTGTTTTTAACATCATTATCCATTTTTTTCATTCTGCGATTTTGGAACATCATACTCATACTGAACAATTTCCTGCCCTCTGTTTTAATCACAGCGTACAGGGATTTTCAACGTAAAAAAGGCAGTCTTTCGACTGCCCTTTATTATAACGCCAAAATTGCCATTCCGATCAAATGAACTACAAATGCTACCACCCATGCTACAGCACACTGGAATAGCACAATGCCTACTGCCCATTTTGTTCCTAGCTCTCTTTTAATGGAAGAGATTGCTGCAATACATGGTGTGTACAGAAGACAAAATACAAGAAGAGATGCTGCTGACAGCGGCGAGAGTACTTCCAACAATGTCTTTGTACTTCCAAACAATACTGAAAGTGTAGAAACAACGCTTTCCTTTGCCATAAATCCTGCAATTAAAGATGTACAGATACGCCAGTCACCAAAACCAAGCGGTGCAAAGATTGGTGCGATTGCACCTGCCACTGCAGCTAAAATGCTGTCTTTTGAATCTGCTACCATGCTTAAATGCAATCCAAATGTCTGCAAGAACCAGATTACAAGAGATGCCATAAAGATTACAGTAAATGCTCTTTGAAGGAAATCTTTTGCTTTATCCCACATCAGCTGGAGTACATTTTTTGCTCCTGGAAGACGATAATTTGGCAGCTCCATTACAAATGGAACAGCCTCTCCATGAAACATAGTCTTTCTGGAAATAACAGCTGTTAAAATACCCATTGCTATACCTAAAAAGTAAAGACCAATCATGATAAAACCGCTTTGCTTTGGAAAAAATACCGATGTAAAAAATCCATAGATAGGAAGCTTAGCCGTACAGCTCATAAATGGTGTAAGCATAATCGTCATCTTACGGTCGCGCGCTGACGGCAGTGTTCTTGTCGCCATTACACCAGGCACTGTACATCCAAATCCAACCAACATTGGCACAATGCTTCGTCCGGAAAGGCCAATCTTACGAAGCGGCTTGTCCATGACAAAGGCAACTCGTGCCATATAACCACTATCCTCAAGCAATGATAAGAATAAAAACAGTGTAACAATAATAGGAAGAAAGCTAAGTACACTTCCGACACCATTAAATATACCATCAATTACAAGAGAATGAAGCACATCATTGACCTGCCATAGCGTCATCACAGCATCTGTCTTTTGCGTCAGCCAGTCAATTCCAATCTCCATCACATTTTGAAGTCCTGCGCCGATCACACCAAATGTCAGCCAGAATACAAGTGCCATGATTGCAGCAAACATTGGAAGTGCCGTATAACGTCCAGTCAATACTGCATCGATTTTCCGGCTTCTTTCATGCTCTTTGCTTTCACCTGGCTTAATCACTGTCTGATCACACAGCTTTTGAATAAATGAAAAACGCATGTCTGCAATGGCTGCTGAGCGGTCAATTCCACGCTCTTCTTCCATCTGCACAATGATATGCTCAATCATTTCCTTCTCGTTTTGCTCTAAGTTTAATGCCTGCTCAACAAGCTGATCGCCTTCAACAAGCTTACTTGCCGCAAAACGCACCGGAATACCTGCCCTAACAGCATGATCTTCGATCAGATGCATTATTGCATGAAGGCATCGATGAACTGCTCCGTTATGACTGTTTTCATCGCAAAAATCCTGTCGGCTTGGCTTTTCCTGATATTGCGCCACATGAATTGCATGGTTTATAAGCTCTGTAATACCCTCATTTTTTGCTGCTGAAATTGGGACAACTGGAATACCAAGCATAGACTCCAATTTATTGATGCGTACAGATCCGCCATTTCCGCGCATCTCATCCATCATATTGAGTGCAAGCACCATAGGCACATCAAGCTCCAAAAGCTGCATTGTCAGATACAGATTTCGCTCAATATTTGTGGCATCCACGATATTTATAATGCCGGTAGGCTTTTGCTTAATAATAAACTCTCTTGTCACAATCTCCTCACTGCTGTAGGGAGACATTGAGTAAATGCCGGGCAGATCTGTCACAAGCGTATCAGGATGATTTCGAATCTGACCATTTTTGCTGTCAACTGTCACGCCTGGAAAATTTCCAACGTGCTGGTTTGAACCAGTCAGCTGATTAAAAAGTGTTGTCTTTCCGCAGTTTTGATTTCCTGCAAGCGCAAATGTCAATACTGTTCCCTTAGGAACTGGATGCTCATCTGCCTTTTGGTGGAAACGTCCGCCTTCACCAAGACCAGGATGCTCTGTCACAGCATTCTCTTTGGAAATATTTTTTGTGTTCTTTTCCCTTTTGTCATCCGACTTTGTCACAGAAGATTCATCAATTAAAATCTTCTCTGCATCTGCCAGACGAAGAGTCAGCTCATATCCGTGGATTCTAAGCTCCATCGGATCGCCCATCGGCGCCAGCTTAACCACCGTCACCGAAACTCCGGGAATCACACCCATATCAAGAAAATGCTGCCTCAGCGCACCTTCTCCTCCAACAACGGTGACAACCGCTGTCTTTCCTATTTCAAGATCCTTAAGTGTCATATTATGTCACTTCCTTTGTGAATATATCGACTTTGATGTCTTTTTCAGAAGCCATTATAACAATTCACGATGGATTTGAAAATAGTTATTGAAAATATTTTTCATTTATAGTTTAATAAATCTTTTTTCTTGGGTCAATAGAATAAACCTTTTTGTTTTCTATTGATGTAAATGGTCCTGGAAAACTTTGTTCTCCTCTAGCTTCCCCAAAGAAATCTCCTGCTGTGAGTGTATTTGTTGATACTGGCTTTAACTTCTCTGCGTTGTCTATCAGATTTATTCTCTTTTCCTGTCCATGGAAAAAGACCGGCTTTTTAGCTGCCTCATCAAATGTAATGGTATATGCCTCAGTATCTACCTTAACACAAACCCAGGCAGTCTGTCCATTTTGATCAAAACCATAAAATTCCTTCCATGTTTTTAAATCCAAGCATACCTCTGGTTCTGGATACATTACACGCAAATATCCAGAAGGCTGATTTGCATAACAGTTATTTTCTGCCTCATTATGCTGTGTAGGAAATGTAATTGCAGACTGACCACATTCATAGAAAAAATTGTTAAAAATTCTAGTATCACGTCCCGTTCCGCCTCGCATCATATCCTGCTCCATGCGAAATGAAACTGGCTTTGCAAAATATCCAGAACCTCTGCACTTTCCAAAGAAATTATTAGAAAGATACAGATGATCAGTTCCTTCACCATACACACCATATCCATTTACCACATCGTGTTCACGCAGCTTATACCAGCCACTTGAACCAGGCTCCTTCGGGATTTTTTCCTGGTCAAACCTGCCCTCTATGTTCCAGAAAATATTGTTATCAATCAAGTTTGTCTCATCTCTGCTGCACTCAATAAAAACTGCCTCTCTTTGCTCAATACCATCTAAAAACAAATTTTGTGTAATGCGGTTATTTTCATTTCCACAATCAAGCCACAAATGATCGGCACGATATGTTCGTTTAAAAATATTACGACGAAACAGACTTCCCACACTGTTATGCAGTTTTATACCCGCAGCTTCCCAGGACAATTCCATTTTCTGCCATCCTGTTCCTTCGATTAAATTGTCCTCTATAAGCACATGCTCTGCAAATAATCCTGCAATTCCGCAAACACCAACATCCTTGATATGACATCCTCTAATAATTGTATATCCGATTTGTTGATCCGGTAAAATATCATGATGCCAGCATTCATTTCCAATATCAATTCCAACTGCATTTGACCAGTCAATTGTGCAGTTCTCAATAATCCAATGATGACCGCGCATGCATGAAAGAGCTCCACGTTGCGGAACTGGTGCTCCCATCGCTGCATGTGCACACGTGATTCCTTTAACATGAATATATGAAAGAAATGGAATCTCAGGTGCAAAACATTGCTCTCGGCATGTAAGTTCAATCGTATGCATTCTCGGGTCTTCATCATTTTCCAGTCGAAAATGTATCGTCTGACCATTTGCTTCTACCCAATAGCTTCCTGGCTGTTCTGTCATCTGACGATAAAGTGCTACCTGTACAAGTGGTTTTCCATCACAAAATACCATGCCTCTTCGATTTAAATATGGTGTCATATCTGTTTTATCATACTCAATAAATAACCTGTCATGCAAAATATTAACTGCGCAAAACGGATTATATCCTTTAAATTGCTCTGGGTTTAAATGATGACACCAAATTATCGGAGTTTTTTCCTCACCTTCTATTTCTCCCATTATCCAGCCCGTACTTTTTTCAAACTCAGTCACTTCTTCCGAAGCTTTTATAACAACATCTCCATCCCCTGCAGCTTCATATAAAACCATTTTTTCTGGTCCCTCTCCTCCAGCCTGAGGACGAACACATTCGCGATAAGTACCCTGATGAATAACAACCTTTGTACCTGCCACAGCACGCCTTGCAGCCTCTGAAATTGTTTTTAGTGGTGCCTCACTGCTTCCATCATTATTGTCTGCACTCATCTTATGCGCTGGATTTACATGAATCACCGTATCATAACTACACGGCATTTCCCAGCTGACAAATTCACTTCCATCTGGAAGTACTGACATAATATCTTTTTTCATTTTTTCCTCCTTTTTGATATTTTGTACTTGATTTATTGTAAGAAAAACGTTAAACTATAGCATATAGTACTACTATTTTTATCATTTTAGAATGTATTATTTTATACTTTTGTTGTATTACTATGTAACTATGTTACTGTTTATATAGACTGTAACACAAATATATAAGGAGGTTTTATCATGAGTCAACTTACTATTTCAACGCAGGAAAAACGTTTTCCTGTTGCTCCAGATCTATACGGCTTATTTTTTGAAGATATCAGCCATGCTGGTGACGGCGGCTTGTATCCAGAGATGCTTCGTAATCGTTCCTTTGAGGATTCTCTGCTTCCCGATGGCTGTATCACAAACGATAATGGCAAAACATTTACTTCTCCAACAGGATGGATTGATGAGTTCAACAATGGCGAGGGAATGAATGACTGGATCGCATCACAAAAAATTGCACCAACCACAATTCCTGCCTGGTATTCCGAAAATGCAGACATGCAGCTTAATAAAGATAATACACTCAATGATAATCGGCGCGTTTCTCTTCAAGTTGATTTTGAGGAAAATGGCAAAATCTATAACATCGGATATAATGGCATTAATCAAGAAAAAGGAGATACATATAATTTCTATCTGTTTGCAAAATCAGAACAAACACTGCATCTGACGGTATCCATTCAAATAAATAATCAAACATCCTGCAGCAGCGATATCATCATAAACGATGCTAATTGGAAACGCTATGATGCACAATTTCTGGCCACTGAAACAGCAAGAAATGCTACTTTCTCCATTCAATGTCAGGAAAAAGGAACCCTTTACCTTGGCTTTTGTTCTCTTATGCCTGCAGAAACATTTCACGGTCACGGACTTCGCAAGGATCTTGCAGAAAAGCTTGAACAAATGCATCCTTCATTCTTGCGTTTTCCAGGCGGCTGCATCGTAGAAGGCTTTACACTTGAAACAGCTATGTTTTTCTGTAATACTGTCGGTCCCGTTTGGGAACGTCCAAGCCACTGGCTTCTTTGGCACTATCGAACTACAAATGGTCTGGGATTCCATGAGTATCTGCAGTTATGTGAGGATTTAAAGCTTTCTGCTCTTTATGTGTGCAACTGTGGTATGACTTGTCAGGGACGCGGTCCTTATTATTTCAACGAAGCTCAAATGCAGTTTGCTATCAACGATACCTTAAATGCCTTAGAATATGCACTTGGTTCAAGCCAAACACATTGGGGCAGTCTGCGTGCAAAAATGGGTCATCCAGAACCGTTTTCCCTTAAATATCTAGAGATTGGCAATGAAAATAGTGGTCCTGAATATGAGGCTTGCTTTAATCGCATTCGAGAAGCTGTGCTTGAACGCTATCCTCAGATCATTATTGTCTCCAACACAAGAAGCGAAACAATAAAAACAGATATTGTAGATGATCATTATTACAATATGCCTGAATTTTTTGCAGAAAATATTGATATTTATGATGACTACAGCCGCAAGAATCCCAACATTTTTGTCGGTGAATTTGCAGTAAACCAAACTTATGAGGGACAGCTGCGCGCTGCAATCTCAGAAGCTATGTTTATGGTTGGTTTTGAACGAAATCAAGATGTTGTAAAGCTTTGTTCTTATGCTCCACTATTTTCTCACGTTCATTACCAATCCTGGTATCCAAATCTCATAATGTTTGATAATAGCAGAAGCTATGTTATTCCAAGCTACTATTGTTTCAAACTATTTGGTGCGAATCGCGGTGACATGGTAGTTTCCTCCAAAGAATCCTGCGAAAAAATTTATCTATCCATGCATGGTCTTCCTGTCATCAACGGTGATTGTGGATTAACCTGGAAAAATGCTGTTTTCAATAGTATACCTGTTTTTCCAACAAAAAGCCTGCATGGAAAAGCCATACAGGACAATGATTCATATGTTTTACAGGAAAATGATGCCGATGAATTTACTAATCAGTCAATTCGAAGTCAAATTTTACCTGGCATTGCTCTAGGTAATGATGTAGAAAGCCGCGAAGGCAGCTTTACTGTTCAAATTTTGGCTGAAAAAGGAAAACGAATCGGCGTTGGTATGTTGTGTTCACCAAAGCCATTCAGCTATTATGACCGAACTGATCCGAATCCAAAGGATCCATGGATGCTTTTTAATCTAGAGCCTCTGCGCTGGATTGTTGAAGGCAATACTGCTGCTCTCTATCGCGGCGGCATTTCCCTTACGCAATATTCAGAGCCAAAACAAATTTCACTTCGCTATGGAGAATATAATGAGTTTCACTATGAGCTTACAAAAACTGCAGTCAGTCTATATCTAAATGGTAAACTTATCGATACTGTTGAACTGCCGCATTATCAATCTATGTGTTCTGTCACGACTGATACTGACGATAGTGTAATAATAAAAATTGTCAACTTCTCCGAGACAGATGATCCAGTCTGCATTTCAATAGATTGTGATGTAAAATCAGAGTATGAGGTTTCGCAGCTCACTGGAAAAGCTGATTTTGAAAACTCCCTTGACAATCCAGACCAAGTTCATGATACAACAACAATGTTAACTGGTGCTGGCAGATGTTTTACCTTTACTGCCCCAGGTCTTTCCGTCAATGTGTTAAAATTAAAGAAAAAATAAGCAATGCTTACCTCCGATTATTATACTCATAAGTTACTTTCTTATGAGTATAATAAATCGAATAGTCTGCAAATCTAAGTGTTTTTTTTACTTCCAAGCCACCGCACCTGTCACCCTAGTTGACTCAGCACCTGCACGACTTTCTTTATGTTTTCCATATTAACGGAAGAATAATTCATTACATAAGTATTCTCATACGGATTCTCCTGTCCGTTTTGTTCATGCTTTTCTGTGTTCTTTATGTAGTAGCGCGACAGCGGATCTAGCTTTACTCCGCCTGCCTTTGCCTTTTCGACAATCTCTGCCTCTGTGCAGTCCGACTGGATATGCATAAGAAAATGCACTCCTGCTTCTTCCTCTTGTATCGTGATATATTTTCCGATTGAACCGCTTTTTAGCTCTTTTAGGATCGCATCTCGCTTGTTCTGATAATAATTTCTCAGTCTATTTATATGCTTTTCAAAACTTCCATTTTCCATAAATTGTGCCAATGTGTACTGCTCGAAATTGGATACGGTACATGAATAAAAGGATAGTTCACTATAAAAACGCTTTGCCAAATCCTCAGGCAGCACCATATAACTGATGCGCACCGTGGATGCAAGTGTTTTTGTAAAGGTGTTCATATAGATAACCTTTCCTGAAACATCAATGCTTTGCAATGTCGGAAATGGCTTTCCGCTTAATCGAAGCTCACTGTCATAATCATCTTCTATTATATAATGCTGCTTTTTTTTCGCAGCCCAGCCGAGTAGCTCATAGCGGCGGCTGACTGGCATTACTATTCCTGTTGGAAAATGATGTGACGGCGAGGTGTGAATGATATCAATTTTCTTTTCCTCTAATTCGTGAATAGACACACCAGACTCATCCATATCGACATGGCGATAGGTCACGCCCATGCTCTTGCAGATTTTACCAATCTTATGATAACCTGGATTTTCCACGCCATATATCAAATTTTTTCCAAGAAGTTGAATCAAAAGGCCGTAGAGATATTCCGTTCCGGCACCAATGATAATCTGATGTGAAAACACCTGCATACCTCGAAAATCCCTTAAGTAGTGGGCTATGGCATTTCTAAGAGGCAAAATGCCTGCGCACGGTGAGTTGATCATCAGCTGAATTTGATTATCATTTAATACACTTCTAACTGTTTTTGACCAGATTGAAAATGGAAAAATCTCACTGTCAGTCTGATTACTTGAAAAGTCAGCAAAGTAAGAAGACTTGGCTAACGATGAAGCTGCCTCGTTAAATGATTCCATACCATAAATATAATTATCACCAGAAATATTTCTGTCTGCACTTTTGCTAATACCCTTCATGTTAATGCCTCGTGCCGCCACCATATCAATATCTGACACATAAAAGCCACGTTTTGGCATCGAATAAATATAACCTTCATCTGAAAGCTGACCGTAGGCATTCTCCACGGTAATTACACTTATACCCAGATTTTTCGCAAAACTGCGTTTTGATGGCAGCTTCTCACCAGCGCACAATTTCCCTTGTAAAATGTCGTTTTTGATGCATTTATATAGTGATTCATAAAGTGAATCTGACCCTGTCGCGGTTAAATTATATGTCAACATCTGATCTTTTTTCTCCAATCTGACCTTACTGAATATATTTATTTTGGGGATTTTCTTATATCCACTTTGTCAGTATAATGCAAGGCAAAGCAAAAGTAAAGCTTTGGAAAAGGAGAATCTCACTATGGATACAACAAATACTTCCGTTACTGCAACTGAACGTTATAAATTAAATAAGGAGCTAGCCCAGATGCTAAAGGGCGGCGTTATTATGGATGTTACGACACCGGAACAGGCACGCATTGCGGAGGCTGCTGGTGCTTGTGCTGTTATGGCACTTGAGCGTATCCCGGCTGATATCCGCGCAGCTGGCGGTGTTTCCCGTATGAGCGACCCGAAGATGATTCGCGGCATTCAGGAAGCTGTTTCCATCCCTGTTATGGCTAAATGCCGTATCGGTCATTTTGTTGAGGCGCAGGTACTTGAGGCAATCGACATCGACTACATTGATGAGAGTGAGGTTCTTTCACCGGCTGATGATGTATACCATATAAATAAGAGAAATTTCCGTGTTCCGTTTGTCTGCGGTGCTAAGGATTTGGGCGAGGCACTTCGCCGTATCAATGAGGGTGCTTCTATGATTCGTACTAAGGGTGAGCCTGGAACTGGTGATATCGTGCAGGCTGTTCGCCATATGAGAAAGATGAACAGCGAGATTCAAAAGCTGACCTCTATGCGCGAGGATGAATTGTTTGAGGCTGCAAAGGTGCTGCAGGTTCCTTATGATCTTGTTTTGTATGTTCACCAAAATGGTCGCCTTCCAGTTGTCAACTTTGCTGCTGGCGGTGTCGCAACTCCGGCCGATGCTGCTCTTATGATGCAGCTTGGTGCTGAGGGTGTGTTCGTTGGCTCTGGTATCTTTAAGTCTGGCAATCCTG
>OJNH01001206.1_pt1 | contig 21210 bp, 10 predicted proteins | sample 1597361 | NCBI WGS metagenome assembly OJNH01 (sample SAMEA2452136, study PRJEB22498) | human gut metagenome | biome: human feces; feature: human gut; material: feces | place: Australia | collected 2012
GTAGATGTCTATGGAGATACGCAGGAAATCATAGAAGACTGTCTGGATGTATTGGAACCATTTATTGAAGAAGTTATTCCAAAAGAGCGGAAAGATCAGTATTATGATTATTCAGAAGTGATTGAAATAGACTTAATCCTGGAGGAATATTTCAACGCAGCATGATAAAAAATAGAATAGTAGTAAGAGAGAAAAGTACAAATAAAAATCGAACATTTGTACTTTTTCTTACCTTCATCTATATACTTTCAAAAAAATGTCTGATATAATAGGGACTGTTACAAGAACAAACAGTAAAAATATGACAGAACCGGAGCCTAGTATCAGCAGGCATTTCCGAGTGCTGTTTTATCCGCAAATATGAATTTTGTGACTTTTATTCGTAACGAGACAAAAATGACCTCTATTCGAGACAAAAATGGGCATTTCGTTACGAATCTGATTACGAATTTTTGGCTGATAGTGATCGTACTAAAAGTCACAAATGGAGGAATTTACCATGAATGAGTTCAAATTAAAAGCCCCATATGAGCCAACCGGTGATCAGCCCCAGGCGATCGACGCTTTGGTCAAAGGTTTTGAAGAGGGCGACCAGTTCCAGACTTTGCTTGGTGTGACGGGTTCCGGTAAGACCTTTACGATGGCAAATGTCATTGCGAAGCTGAACAGACCGACTTTGGTCATTGCGCACAATAAGACATTGGCGGCACAGCTCTACGGCGAGTTCAAGGAATTCTTCCCGGAGAATGCGGTGGAGTATTTTGTATCCTATTACGATTATTATCAACCGGAGGCATATGTGCCATCTTCCGATACGTATATTGAAAAAGATTCTTCGATCAATGATGAAATTGACAAATTACGTCATTCTGCAACAGCAGCACTGACGGAGCGGCGGGACGTGATCATTGTAGCCAGTGTATCTTGTATTTATGGTTTGGGAAGCCCTATTGATTATCAGAACATGACGGTGTCTTTGCGTCCGGGTATGTGCAAAGACCGTGATGAAGTGATCCAAAAATTAATAGAGATTCAGTATAACCGTAATGATATGGATTTTCAGCGTGGAACATTTCGTGTGCGTGGCGATGTTTTGGAGGTATTTCCGATTTCAGAAGCGGATCAGGCGGTTCGTATTGAATTTTTTGGAGATGAGGTGGATCGCATTGTTCAAATTGATGTACTGACCGGAGAGATTAAAGCAGAATTGGAACACATTGTTATTTTTCCGGCATCGCATTATGTTGTTGATAAAGATGCGATGGAGCGTGCAATCCGAACAATCGAGGCAGAGTTGGAAGATCGTGTGAAATATTTTAAAAGCGAAGATAAACTACTGGAGGCGCAGCGTATTGCTGAGCGAACCAATTTTGATATTGAGATGCTCCGGGAAACCGGTTTTTGTTCAGGTATCGAAAATTATTCGAGGCATTTATCGGGATTAAAGCCGGGAGAAACGCCACATACATTGATGGACTATTTTCCGGAAGATTTCTTGATCATGGTAGATGAGTCTCATATTACCATACCACAGATACGAGGCATGTATGCGGGAGATCGATCCAGGAAGACTACACTTGTAGACTATGGATTCCGTCTGCCATCTGCATTAGATAACCGTCCGCTGAATTTTGATGAATTCGAGTCGCATATCAATCAGATGTTATTTGTATCGGCGACACCGAATGTATATGAGCAGGAACACGAGCTGGCGCGTGTTGAGCAGATCATACGGCCTACCGGGCTGTTGGATCCGGAAATTTCTGTTCGTCCGGTGGAGGGGCAGATTGATGATCTGGTAGGTGAGATCCGAAAGACGATCGATGCAGGAAATAAGGTTATGGTAAATACGTTGACAAAACGTATGGCGGAAGATCTGACGGACTATTTGAAGGAAATTGGGATTCGGGTGCGTTATCTGCATTCAGATATTGATACGCTGGAACGTTCGGAGATTATTCGTAATATGCGGTTGGATGGATTTGATGTATTAGTCGGTATTAATTTGCTGCGAGAGGGACTGGACATTCCGGAGATAGCACTGGTTGCTATTTTGGATGCTGATAAGGAAGGATTTCTTCGCTCAGAGATTTCTCTTGTTCAGACGATTGGCAGGGCCGCACGTAATGCAGAAGGACGGGTTATTATGTATGGTGATGTCATGACAGATTCGATGCGCCATGCCATTGATGAGACGAATCGAAGACGAAAGATTCAGATGCAGTACAATGAGGAGCACGGTATTACGCCACAGACGATCAAGAAGGCGGTACGTGATCTGATTAGTATATCGAAGAAAGCCGATGGCAACTCAGGCGATATTGAGAAAGATCTGGAATCTATGAGCAAGAAAGATTTGCAGCAGTTACGTAAGAAGTTGACGAAACAGATGCATGCGGCCGCAGCAGAGTTAAACTTTGAACTGGCAGCAACGTTGAGAGATCAAATGATGAAAGTTGTACAGCAGCTGAATGAGTAAAATTCTGCAGTCAAAGGTTGTATAAATCAGTGTTGGCGAATAATCGCAGATAGGGTATAATGATTACGTAATGTAATGAGGAACGTAAGGATTCGACAGATATTCCAGTACAGCGAAAATTAAGTTTTGGATAGTTTGGCGCAGAAGATTTTTCTGAGAGTGCTACTTCACAAACGTAGGCGTAGTGGTGGCTACGTCGAGGCTTGGGGAGTAGTGCTATCAGGAAAATAAGCAAGTCAAACTGCCAATCACTTAATATTCGCTGTACTAGAGAGAAGGGCAATAAAATTTTAGAGTATGCCTTATGTTTATTTCAAGAAGGGAGAAAAAGAATGACAAAGAAATGGCGGCGCGTATATGCGTGGGTGCTGACCGTGGCAATGGTCTTATCTATGGCAAATCTGCCGATTACCATTGCTAAGGCAGCATCGACACAGAATCTTACCGTGAAGAGCGGAGCAACCAGTGTAACGATTGCTAAGAATGAGTATGGCGATGATTATATTGGCGATATGTTTTTTAACATACCGGATGCCTTGAAAACGAAGAGTGCAATTTCTTCGAACAAGGTGACTTCCATGACGGTAAAGATCACGATCAAAAGTTTTACACAGGGAAGTGGCGCAAAAGCGCAAGCATTTATTTTTGCACAACCGGATGCATCGGGTGATTGGAATTGGAATCAGTCTTCGACTGCAGAGCTGGTTACCGGCAGTCAGTTAACGCTTACCTATTCCTTTGCAGATATGGATTGGAAAGGTGGAACAACGCTGGGAAATCTTGGCGTGCGTTTTGCCAATGCAGCCGAGGGGAGTACCGTGTCCTATTCTGTTGACTCTGCGGTGATCAATATGGCGGACAGCGGCAGCAGTGCGACAAGTAAGCCAAGCAGCGCGACAAGTAAGCCAAGCAGCACAGCAAGTGCCGGTGGCAATGTTTCGACAGACCAGATTGCGATCACGAGAAGTGTTGGCAGTGGAACAAATGATTATTATGCAGAATACAGTTTTTCTATCACAAATAACAGCAGCGAAACGGTTAGAGGTATTCAGATTTTAATACCGACATCGGGATCGGTTGACGTTGGCTATGTTGAGGGATTTTCTGCAGTGTATGATGCGGCGCTGGGAGGCGTTGTGGCATATTATTCGACAGAGATTGCAGCGGGAGCAACGGTTAGCAGCTCTTCTAATAAAGTTGGTTTTGGAAAACAGCCGTCTATTTCCGTTGGAAAATCTAATGTCATTGCTGTAAATTGTGCAGGTCCAAGTACCGGTGATGAACTGAATTATGAATTAACCGGACGTAAAGATGTTGCATATGCGGACACTCCGGTCGGCAGACATGGTAAACTGTCAGTACAGAAGGTTGACGGCTATGCGGCACCGATCATGGTGGATCAGAATGGTGTGCCGACACAGCTTCGTGGAGCCAGTACCCATGGTATGCATTGGTTCCCGCAGTATGTCAATCAGAATGCGTTCCAGACATTGCGTGATGATTGGGGAATCAATATGGTTCGATTAGTTTGTTATCCACGCGATGGTGGATCGGTTGGATATTTGACGGGTGGAGACAGTACCAAACAGCAGCTTGATACATTGATTCAAAATGGTGTCGATTATGCAACCAAGCTCGGAATGTATGCGTTGGTAGACTGGCATGTGCATGCTTACAATCCAAATGAGTATTTGAAAGAGGCAAAGATATTCTTTACAAAGTACGCAACAATGTACAAGGATCATGATAATGTGTTATATGAGATTTGCAATGAGCCGACAGACACAAACTGGTATAGTGGTAATGGCAAAGATCTTTATACATATTGTAGTGAAGTCATTGAGACAATACGTGCCATTGATCCGGATGCGATCATTATATGCGGAACGAATACTTGGTCGCAGGATGTCGATCAGGTAGCGGCTAAGCCGATGAAAGCACTTGGTTATGAAAACATCATGTATACGTGCCATTTTTATTCCGCAACGCACCAAGAGAATTTAATGAAAAAGGTACGTCAGGCAACCAAGGATGGAACACCGATCTTTGTTACCGAATTTGGTATATGTTCAGCAGATGGTAATGGAAGTTATAACCCAGAAAGTGCGGATCGGTGGATTGCGTTGTTGGACGAATTAAATATTAGTTTTGCATGCTGGAGTTATAGTAATTGTAATGAAAAATCGGCGTATTTTAAGAGCAGCTGCAGCAATGCCGGGGGCGATTGGACAGCGGATGATCTGACAACAACCGGTAAGTGGCTGATCAATACCTGTCGAGCACACGAGGAGAAAGAAAATGCATCCTATCCGGCAGTATCACCGTCAGCAGAACCGACGAAAGCACCAACTGTAACCGTAAAACCAACGGCAGAACCGACGAAAGCACCGACTGTAACAGAAAAGCCGACGACAGAACCGACGAATAAACCGACAGTAACGACTGCTCCGGACAAGGAGATACAGGAGGCACCATCGACAGCATTAACAATAGTGGCACGTACGTCTACCTCCTTAACCGTGCAGGCAACCGTTGCAGCACCGGCAGGCAAGAGTTATGAATACACAATTGATGGCACATCATGGCAAACGCAGACCACCTTTACTGATTTGCAGCCTGCTACAAGTTATACCGTGTCAGTACGCTATGCAGAAACCGACAACTATCAGGCTAGTATGATCTCTGACCATACGTTGACAGGAGGTACACTAGTTGAAGATGTGTATAAGATCGACTTGTCTAAGCTGGACGATACGACTTATGTCGATGGCATGTTTAGCAAAGATGATGCAACCGGTAAATCTTATGCAGCAAGTTATGATGCTTCCAGCAATGAATTGACATTATCCGGGACAGATCATACTTTTGAATTGGTCGCTGATAATGCGAAAGTAAAAATTATATTAAAGAAAGGCGTTTCTGCAGCGTTATGTGGAGTGACTTGCGGAAACATTTCCAGCGAAGATGATACAAGCCTTGAGATGGTTCGAGGTAGCAATACTACCGGAAGTATTGAGGCAGCAAATGTCATTGTTTCCGGTGGAACTAACAACACCGAGCAGATTATGGCAGATACTATCGCGGTAAAGGGCGGAAGTCTGACCGCTGTAGCTGCCAAAGAAAGTAATAAAACAGCATTATCTGCAGACACGATCACAATCACGGATGGAGAAGTGACTGCGATCGGAGACGGAACAGGTGGCGCATTATATGCAGATAGTAAGATCTCTTTGATCGGAGGAACACTGACGGTGAAAGCGGGTCCGAATAAAACGGAAAAATCTGCGATTGATGTGAAATCAGATGAAAGCAGCGTTATCTTGGTCGGAGATATTAAGATCATTAATCAGACAGATGGCGCACTTGGAACGGACGATTTGTTCTCGAAGGAGACAATTTCCACAGGGGGAACAACGACGAAGTTAGTTACCGTAACATTTGATACAGTAGATGAAGTTTGGACCGTGACAGTGGAACAAGGTTCTGATATTATTTTGCCGAATAGACCAAAGGAGAATTTAATTTTACGGTGGTATAGTGACCGTGATGTACAGGGATATGCCCCGGGAATTATATACACGGTACAAGAGAATACATACTTCTGTGCAAAATATTTTGATAAGGCGCCGGTAGAACCGAGCAGCAAGCCAACAGTGGCACCGAGCAGCGAACCGACCGTCGCACCGAGCAGCGAGCCGACCGTGGAACCAAGTGAAGAACCAATCGCGACACCAACGGCAGAGCCAACGAAAGCGCCGACAGTAACTGAAAAGCCAACGGCGGAACCAACAGATGCACCGGCGATAACACCGGTACCTAGTGATGATCCGACAGAAAGTGCTGCTCCAAGTGAGAAACCAACGGTCACACCAACGCAGAAGCCGGGAATTCAGGCGACCGGAATGCGTGTTATTGCCAGTGTGAAAAAGGTAAGTAATCTTCCGGTAAAACAGAAATTGCAGCTTGCAGCAGGAAAGAGTATGCAGCTTACGGTGACTTTGTTGCCGACAGGAGCTAAGCCTCAGAAACTAACGTATACCAGCAGTAAACCATCAATAGCAAAAGTAAGCGGTAGTGGTAAGATTGTTGCTGGCAAGAAAGCCGGAACGACAGTGGTCACGATTCGTACAGCGAATGGACTGCAAAAGAAAATTACCATTCGCGTTATGAAAAAAGCGGTGAAGAAGATCAAACTGTCTGGCGTTAAGAAGTTAAAGGTTGGTAAGAAACTCAAACTGAAAGCCAAAATCACGCCTAAGAAGAAGTATGCATCTGCTAAAGTATTCTGGGTATCTGGTAATACTAAAATTGCAACAGTGACACAGAGCGGTGTTGTAAAAGCGAAGAAGAAAGGCAAAGTTAAGATTACTGCAATTGCAACGGATGGCAGTGGTAAGAAGAAAGTGATCAAACTTACCATTAAATAAATTTTAACAGATCGACTTAGAAATAAGTGGCAAATGTGCCTTTTGAAAATTTAGAAAAAGAACAACCAAGTATTTATTGGTTGTTCTTTTTTGCTTTATAGGAAACTTGTCGTTTCCTATAAAGCGAAAAATGCTCCGCAAGGATGCGCATCTCGCGGAGAAGAAGTTAGCTGTAAACAGCACCGATCGAGCGCGAAAGAGTCGCAAGCGACTCTTTGTTCTTTAATCGGAAATTGCTGTCTGGCAATCTTAATTTTTTCTTAAGGAAACGGACATATATTACAGCTATAAATGTTGTAATATATAACCAAGGAGAAAATTATAAGCTCTATCGTAATATTACTATTGTAGCAAAACGGACAGCGCGATCAATTGTCCAACATAGAAAGGAGAGAGTAATATGGGGATGAAAAAATATGTAATGACGCTGGCATTATGTATCGCTGCAGGAGTTATGCTGACTTTACCGGTGCAGGCAGATGCAAAGTCAACCGGGAAGTTGAGCAAAAACATCAAATGGTCTTTGAACTCTGATGAGACAGTATTGACAATCACAGGAAAAGGAACGGTGGATATCCGTAAATTTCGTAAAGAGGGAAGATACAAATGGCCTGGTTCAGAAGCGGGACAGCCGGCAATTTTTGACAAGCTGGTGTTTGGAGAGGGGATAACAACAATTTCATCTGGCTTTTTTTGTATTGAGGGTATCAAAACGATTTCACTGCCAAAGAGCTTTAAGAAGATCAAAGCGTCCAATGAAATGGATGCCGTTAATGGCTCTTTTGAACCATACAGCACGACATTAAAGAAACTTCAAGTGTCTAAGAAAAACAAGAAGTTCTCTGTCAGTAAGGGCATCTTGTATTCAAAGGACAAAAAGAAGTTGTACATTTATCCAAGTGGCAAGACGGAGAAAAAATTTGCAATACCTTCCAAGGTAACCAAAATTTGCAGACGTGCCTTTTATGGAAATTCCATAGAGAGTGTTATTATGGGAAATAAGTTGCGTGAAATTGGTCGGCAGGCTTTTGCGAAAACGGAGTTAAAGTCTGTAAAGCTTCCAAAGTCGTTGAAAATAATTGAAGATTCTGCGTTTGACAGCACTCAGATTTCATCTGTAGAATTGCCAAAGGGCCTTAAGCGGGTAGGAAATCATGCGTTTGGAAACATCAAAGATTTATCGACGATCATCGTACGATGCAATTGTAAACTAAATTATGTGTTTGCAGACGGTGGTTTTCAAACAAATCTTCAAACCCATGACCGAGAGAACTATACGGATTTTCGAATTGTATTGGGTAAGGAATTAAATGCAACAATATATCGTTTGTTTGCTGATTTTGCAGATCACATAAGACTCGGCAAGATGAAAGTTGAAGTTGAGAAAGGCAATAAGACATATTACATCAAAGACGAGGCGGTATACGCTAAACGAGGGGATCGTCTGAAAGAGAGCTTTAAGAAGTTAAATGGTAAAGAGCAATCATAAGAAGGGAGTGATTTTTATGAAAAAATGGAGACAGGTAGCAGTAGTCATGCTTTGTCTGATGGCAGCGATGACTATGACAATGACAGCAGATGCCAAGACAAAGAAAAAGCAGCCAAGTGGTAAAGTATGCAGTGGGGTGAAATGGACATACAATAAAAAGAGTAAAACGTTAACTATAACTGGAAAGGGATATGCTAAAATTACCGGGTTTTATGACAAATCACTGAGCAGCTATGAGTGGCCGTGCTCGGAAGATTCTGTATTGCCGGTGTTTACGAAGATTAAATTTGGAGAGGGGATCACGCAGGTCGATTATCGATATTTTGCAATGGAGGGCATCAAGCAGATATCGTTGCCAAAATCTTTTAAAAAGATTAAGTATGCAAGCCCAGTTCGTGTCAATGGAGCTTATGAAGGCTGGAGTACAACCTTAAAAACGATTTCTGTAAATAAAAAGAATCGTAACTTTTCATCATCAAAAGGTGTATTGTATTCGAAAGACAAAAAGACAATTTACATATATCCTTCGGGCAAAAGTGTCACCAATTATAAGTTATCCGATAAGGTGACGACGATCGCACCGTATGCATTTTATGCAGCGGATATGAAATCAATTCAGCTTTCTTCAAAGCTAACAACTATTGGAGAGTGCGCATTTCAGTATTCAACAGTCAAGACAGTTACTGGCGGCAAAAAACTTCGAGTGATAGGACAGATGGCTTTTTATGAAGCCGATGGATTGACCAACTTTGCCTTTGACAGTGCACTTAGAAAAATAGGCAGCAATGCGTTTTATGCCTGCAGGCTGCAAAGTGTAACTCTTCCGGAAAAACTGGTATCTGTAGGAAGTTGTGCGTTTATGGCAAACGAAGAATTGCGTTCTTTGACGATATTATGCAGATTAAATCTGGGAGAAATCTTTCTGCTTTGTACGAAAAAAATGAATTATAGCAAGTCGGAATATGATTACCGACCAATTACGGTAAAGCTTGGGAAGAATGCTACCGGACCGCTTACGACACTCATAGACGATTTGGGGCAGCAGATCACTTTTGAGGTGGATAATGCCAATCCGATATATTACGTGAAAGCCGGGGTGCTTTATAAGAGAAAGGGAAACGAAGTATGCTATCCCCAAAAAGCATCTTAATATCTTGCAATATGCATAATAAAATAGATAAATAAAATATATTTTTGTAAAAATTGTACATGAAATTTTCAAAATTATGTTGCAATACTACTACGAAAATGTTAAGATAGTTTTCGTAGCAAAAGAAATAACTCATGGGGGAGTTATTTCGATAATGTATTGGGCGTGATTGGGATGTAGAAAGACATTTTTTGTGGGGACAAAGGATGTCTTTTTATTGTACGTGATGGTGACGGATATCGTTAATGTGTTTGCTTCTTTTTTCATGAATTAATATCAAAAATATGTGGATTTTTTGGGATTTATCGGTATAAATATTGGGAAAGTATCGGTATTTCTTATGGATTTCTATTCATATTTTTTGGTGATGATTTGTGTTATTTTGTCATAAAAACGTACAAGTTTCTCAATCTGCCGGGAAGGAGAAGGATTATGGCTTTTCGTAAAAAAGCACTTGCTATTGTCATGAGTATGGCAATGGTAGCAACTTCGCTGTCAATTCCAACAACGACAGCCAAAACGGCGGAAGCCGCCGGCACAACATTTAACAACCTTAATCAATCGCAGATTACAGAGGCGATGGGTGTAGGTTACAACCTTGGTAACTCATTGGAGGCTGCAAGTTCCGGAACACCGAATGAAACAGCATATGGCAATCCAAAATTAACAGAAGACTTAGTTTTGGCAGCCAAAGACGCAGGATTTAAATCTATCCGTATTCCGGTATCCTATCTTAGCATGATTGACGACAACAATGGATACAAGATCGACTCTTCTTGGTTAGATCGTGTACAGCAGGTTGTTGATTATTGCGTTGACAATGATATGTATGCAATTGTCAACATGCATGGAGACGGTTATACGACAGTAACAGGTGGCTGGTTATTATGCGGCAGTTCTGATCAGACCAAGATTAAAGCAAAATATAAAGCGTGCTGGGAGCAGATTGCAGATCGTTTCAAAAACTATGATGAGCATCTGATCTTTGAGTCTATGAATGAAGAATTTGATGGAACTTATGGAACACCTAGCAGAACGGCTTATGCAAATATAAATGCCTACAATCAGATTTTTGTGGACACCGTAAGAAAAACCGGTGGAAACAATGATCAGAGATGGTTATTGATTCCGGGATGGAATACCAATATTGATTACACGGCGGAGGATTACGGATTTGCACTTCCTACCGATAATTATCTGTCTTCTAAGATTGCATCAGGCGAAAAAAGAATTATGATCTCTGTACATTATTATGATCCATGGGATTTCTGTGGAACAGAGTCCGGTGCAACCACACAGTGGGGAGACAGTATTACGGATTATTCGAAGAGAGCAAGCTGGGGTGATGAGTCCTATATGGCATCTCAGTTCAAAAAGATGTCCAGCAAATTCGTTTCACAGGGATATCCTGTGGTGATCGGTGAATTTGGTGCCATCAATAAAGCAAGTTATGACAGCCAGAATAAAGTTTGCCGTGCAGAGTATTATCAGAAAGTCTGCTATTATGCAAAGCAGTATGGATTGATTCCGGTAGCTTGGGACAATGGATACAACGGAGACTATGGTTTTGCGATCATTGACCGTTATTCCAACAAGGTTGTTCATCAGGAATTGATGGACGCTATGATGGAAGTGTATGGTGGTAATGAGTCCGCAACGGCAACAGGCATTCAGTTAAACAAGAGCGAGTTGACAATTCACATTGGTGATGAAAAACAGCAGCTTACAGCAGCATTAACACCATCGGACAGCAAGGATAAAGTTCTTTGGAGCTCCAGTGATGAGTCAGTAGCTACCGTTAATTCCAAAGGTCAGGTAAGTGCAGTAGGAGCAGGAACTTGTACGATCACTGCATCTGTTCCATTAGGATACAAAGCAACCTGTAAGGTGACGGTACCACAGGCCAACTATGTACGTGCGAAATTATATTTATTAGAGACAGCAAGCTGGCAGTCAGTCATCAGTGATGAATATGTTGATATTTATTCAGAAGGAGGAAAATTCTCCTTGTCCTTAGATGCGACTAAGAGTCAGTTGCAGAATATTGGTTCTTTGTATATCAAAGATATCAATGTTGCTGATGATGAGGCATCTGTATTTGACAAAGCAACTTTGAAAGTAACATCATTTGAAATTAACGGACAGAAATATACCATGAAAAATGGAAAATTTACGTATGATGTTTCACAGAAAGCATCAGATGATGGATTGATCTGTCCGGTCTTTAATTTCTCATTTATTAATGTGTGGGCGAATACACATGTAAACAACGTAACTGTGGAAAATGCAAATTACAAGGCATATTTCAATAATGTAAATTACCAGACGACAAATAAGGTAACCATGAACTTTGAGGTGTCCGGTATTAATGGTGGCAGTGATGTTCAGCCAACAACAGCACCAACAAAGGCACCAACAGTAGCACCAACAAAGGCACCAACGGCAGCACCAACAAAGGCACCAACGGCAGTACCAACAAAGGTACCAACGGCAGTACCAACAGTGGCACCAACAAAGGCACCAACAGTGGCACCAACAAAGGCACCAACGGTAGCACCGACGAAGGCTCCGACAGTAGCACCAACCGCAGCTCCGACACAGTCACCGGTTATTTCAGATACGACGGAGATTGTATCTAACTTAGAGTCTACGTATGCAACGAACGATCCACAGTGGTTGTTAAATGCATCTGACGATGATATTGTTACTGTAGTTTATACTTGTACAGATCCTTCCCATGGTAACTGGGGCATCTTAGGATGGGGTGCATCTGTAGACAATGTATGGCAGAGTGGTGATAATTATTCTGCGGCAAGTAATGCAACGGATAAAGTAACGAAGACATATACAGTCAAAGAATTAAAGGCAACCATGAACATTAAGAGCACATCAAAGGTTACCTATTTGTGCTTGTCTGCTTGGAACGGTGGCAAGATCGTAAGTCTTACACTTTCTAAAGTAGGTGGGGAGACTCCACAGCCAACCGTAACGCCAACAGTAGCACCGACAGCAACACCGACGGTAGCACCAACAGTAGCACCGACAGTAGCACCGACAGCTACACCGACAGTAGCACCGACAGTAGCACCGACAGCAGCACCAACCACAGAGCCTTCCGGGGACAGCAAAGTAACAGGCTCGGTAAAACTTACCAGTAATTGGGGCAGTGGCGGAATTGCAGAGATCACTCTTACCAATAATACAGGTGTCAGCTATACCGATGGATGGACGGTAGAGTTTACCTTAGACCGCGAGATTACTTCTATGTGGAGCGGTACTTGTGAGAGCCTTGGCAATAATCGTTACCGCGTAAGCAATCCAGGCTGGGATGGCAATTGGGCAAATGGTAAAACAATCACATTAAATTGTGGTGTTGGTGGAGGCAGCAACGTACCAGCGATCACAGATATCGTGATAAAATAATGAGCACAGTGTGCAATTATTATGATATAATGAGCACATAGTGCTCATCTTGGGAGTTTCTCCGAAACTCCATTATGCGCAGAAATCGTGCGCAATTATTATGATATAATTGTTACAGATAAAGGAAGCCCTTACATTAGAGGCTCCGAGAACTCTTGCAACTGTTTTCAATATTAAGGAAAGCAGAAAAAGATGTATCGGAGCCTCTTTTTAATTGATAGGAAAATGCTCGTAACGTGGGGGGAAGCCAAAGCAAAGCGCTGGCTTTGCTTTTTTATTTGATAGGAAATTGCTGTTATGTAGCGTGACATCGCCAAGAATTGCTTTAGCAATTCTTGCAAAGCAAAGCGCTGGCTTTGCTTTTTTATTGAGGATTATTTAGGTTGGCTTGATATTCGCGTGGTGATATACCCTCGTTTTTTTTGAAAACTTTACTAAAATAAAAACCATTACAAAAACCCAATTGATCAGCAATCTGCGTTACAGTAAACTGTTTGCTGGATAGTAAGATTTTGGCCTGCTCAATGCGGTATTTTTCAAGAAAAGCAAAAATAGTCTCACCAGTTACTTCCTTAAATTTACGGTTCATGTAATCAAAATTATGATGAAATTGTTTTTCTAAAAGGACACTTGTGATTTTTGTTTTGTAATTACTTTTCAGATAAGAAAGTAATGGGAGCGCGGAAAATGTGCCAATGTTATTTGGTGGAAATAACGCGTTAATATGTGCACGACATATTTTTAACAGCAGCATTGCAAAATTGCAATTTATCATGCTTTGATGATAAGGGCTACCCGGTACTGCATTGTTTGTGGCAGATATAATTTCATTAAGAACTTCATAATAAGAAGCTCCTGAAAGTGTTGCATTCTTTGGAATAAGTATTTGTTCGCATGGTTTGTACTGTAATGGGGAAGCATTAAGTTCACTATGCATTGAAAGAAATTGGTGATAAACTTCTTCTTCGGACAGCAACAGTTCTTTTTGTGGGTTCCATTGAAAATGAATATAGTAATAACTTACCGGAGAATTACTTTGGACACCAAAGTGGCATTTATCAGGACATAATAGCAGGGTCTGTCCGGCACTTAAGTGGTAAATAGTATCTTCTTCCTGCAAAAGCATACTGCCATTTGTGATGAAATATAGAATCCAGTCAGATGGGGTGCGGCGAAAATGCTTGTTAGGAGCAGGAACAGAAACTGATCCGGACAATGTAACGTGTGGAAGAGATTGTAAATTGGTTATAAAATATGTTTGTTTCATAAACTACTCCTTAAAAGTCGCTATTATATATGTTTGCGTCGCTATAAATCATGGAATACCAGTTGCGAAAATGGTAACATAGGAAGAGCAATAAGTCAATTACGATTAAAGGAGGGAATGAAAATGCTGAAAAATAATAAAAGAAGTTTACAAGTGACAGCAATTGCTGTAACCGTCACATTATTGCTTGCCGGAGCATCTGGGCAAGCGGCTGCAAAAGCAAAAAAAATAACGATCAATCATAAGAAAATGACACTCGCGATTGGTCAAAAACGAGCACTAAAAGTAAAAAATACAAAAAAGAAAGTGAAATGGATCAGTAAAAATAAAAAAGTTGCTATTGTTAATAAAAAAGGGATTGTTACAGCGAAGAAAAAGGGATCAGCAAAGATTGTTGCACGTATCGGAAAGAAAAAATATACTTGCAGAGTAACGGTTAAGCCGAACAAAAAGAGAGCAAAAATAAAGAGTACTAAGAAACCGACTTATACAATGCGTCCAATTGCATCAAAAGTACCGGTAGTGTCTCAAAAGCCGACGATTGTACCAACAGCAACGGTTAATCCAACGCCAACACCGATACCATTACCGACAGTGAAGCCGACACCTGTTCCGGATGAGGGGTGGCAGACCGGGAAGGTCAGCGGATCAGAAGAAGATTATAATAAATATTTTGCATTAAATATGAAAGACTATACAAAGAAACAGAAAGGAACGGTGCTTGGAACGATTGAAAGCATTACGTATCCATCCAAAGTTGTTGGAGCAGAACGCGAAGCATATGTGTATTTGCCACCACAGTATGATAGCAGCAAAAAATATCCGGTATTATACATGATTCACGGAATTGGCTGTGAGAGAGGACAGTGGGTTGGCATGTCCTTAAAAAATATATTAAGCAATATGATTTGCAGAGGTGAGGTTGCACCATTTGTAGCTGTTATACCAAGTGTTGTTCCAAAAGATGGAGTGTCGTCAAATACGCTGGGACCGGAGAATATTGGTGCATTCACCATGTTTGAACAGGAGTTTTTACAGGATCTAGAGCCATATATCCTTGAAAACTTTGCCGTGTCATCCGACGGAAAAGATACCGGAGTATGTGGTCTGTCTATGGGAGGCATGGAGGCATTACATTTAGGATTTGCCATTAAAGATCATTTTAATTATATTGGATCTTTTTCAGCCGCACCGACATTGGATCAAAGTATATTAAATACGAATGGTTGGAAAAATGTGCCGGAAACCGTACTCCTTTGTAGTGGGACAGCAGACACAACAATAGGAGATAATCCTTATAACTATCATAAAACATTGGAAGAGAACAAGGTGGATCATATTTGGTATATGTATCCGAACGGTACACATGAAGAAAAAGTATGGCAAAACGGATTGGTAAACTTTTTGCTTAGAAGTTATCGGTAACAAGAGAAAGTTTTCGTATGTAATTGCGGAGACTTCGTAGATTATGCTTTCAAAATAACCTTTTAGATTAAGAAACCGACATATGTAGTAGGATAATGAAAATGTATAATGCATTTCTGAATAATTCCTACATATATGTCGGTTCTTGCATGTTATGGGGAAAGGGAGTGCCTGTAGAGAACAACATTCATTGAAACAAAATAGGACAATATGTTATGATATGTTTTAGCAATGATTGAGAGATCAATGCGGAAAGGGGACATATTGTGATAATTCTATTGGTAGAGGATGATACTGCATTGGCAATGGGAACAACATATGCTTTAGAGAGCGAGGGGATGCAGGTTATACATACGACAGATTGTGCACAGACGAGGAAAGTATATGGGACAGATCAAAAGATCGATCTTGTTCTGTTGGATGTCATGCTTCCGGATGGAGACGGGTTTTCGTTGTGTGAATGGTTAAAAGGAGAACAGCCGGATATTCCGGTCATCTTTTTGACGGCATTAGAGGATGAGGGGAATGTTGTGCATGGCTTACAGTATGCAGATGACTATATTACCAAACCATTTCGCACGAAGGAATTGATCGCGCGGATATATGCAAATACCAGAAAATATCAGAAAAACATATCGAATCTGACCGAAACTGCGGATGACAAGATAACATATTATTTGTCCGACAGTGTAGACAGCAAGAAGATACACAAGCTATCCGAAAATATGGACAGCAAAAAGAAATCAATCTTTTATTTAGATGAAAAAAATATGCAGGTATACCGGGAAGGTGTTCCGATCACATTAACGCCTAGTGAATATCGTCTGTTTCAGACACTTTACGATCATCGAGGCCAAATATTGACCCGTGAACAATTGATGGAGCAGTTATGGTCTGTGGACGAGGCCTTTGTAGATGACAACACGTTGTCCGTTTATATGCGCAGGCTGCGTCAGAAAATTGATCTGGATCAGGAAAAATCATGTATTGCGACGATTCGTGGTGTGGGCTATAGAATGGGAGAGGAATAAGTTTATGCAGGAAAAAATAGTAAAACAATATGTTTGTATATCACTCGTATTATGTCTGCTGACTGCGCTTTTGTGTTATGGGATATATTTGGTATTGCCAATGCTTGGTTGGGATATGGCAATGACGCATATGAAATATATCATGGCATTTGTCTGTATGCTTGTACTTTGGGGGTACAGTATTTGGTATGTAGGAAACATATGCCATAAAATTGATAAGGCAAGCGATGTGTTTGCGGAAATATTAGAAGATAGTGTTAAACCGGATCGCGCAAAGACGTCTATAGAAGTTTGGAATGAAAAATTATCATCTAGTAAACAGGAAGGTGCGGTCGGACGATTAGAGCATCACATACTAGAGAGTGTACGCATTTTGGGACAGAGAGAAATATCGAGCCGAAAGGAACAGCAATATCTCAAAAAAATGATGACAGATATATCACATCAGATCAAAACACCGCTTGCATCGTTGCAGGTTTTTTTGGATATTTTTGAGCAAAAGTTTACACAACAGTCTGATGACACGGCTGTTATTGATATGGTGCATCAGGCACAAAAGCAATCGATCCGGATACACCGTCTGGTCATTGGATTGCTTAAATTGACAAGACTCGAATCCGGTATGTTAACGCTGCAAAAACAACCGGTGAATCTGAACATTCTGTTGCAGGAATGTGTGCAGTCTATCTGCGCAAATTATATAGATAAAGATTTAAATGTTGTGTTGTCCGGAGATCCGGAGGTGTCTATCTGTTGTGACCGTGAATGGACGTTAGAAGCGCTTGATAATCTTTTGAAAAATGCCGGAGAGTATAGTGAATCACACGGAAAAATTGAAGTAACCTGGTCTGCTTCGGAGATGGCAGTTATCGTAAAGATTACGGATCATGGTGCAGGGATCGCTGCAGAAGAATTACCAAAGATTTTTAATCGCTTTTACCGTGTACATCCGTCTGATGCATCGACAGAAGGAGTCGGCATCGGACTGGCACTTGCCAAAGAGATCATCGAGAAACAGGGAGGCTCCCTCGTGGTAGAGAGCAGTACGAACAAGCCAAGTTATACAAGCTTTGAAATTGTATTTTTGCTTCACTGATCGCAGAAGTCATTTTTTGGTGGCTGCAAAATGCTATATAGTCATTGACATAATAAGCAATATGTGGTTGTGGGGGATTTGAGATATGGGAAGTTTGGGTTGCTTATCCTGCGAATCTTACAAAATTGTAAGATGGAAATTCACGGAAATGTAAGGTCAGATTGCTATAATGAAACTGCATTGGGGGACTGCGAAAGGAGTTGTCTGGGAGTGGAAAGGGAGAAAGGGAGCGGAAAAATGGCATTTTTGGAAGTAAAAAATCTAACCAGGATCTATGGAAAAAAAGAGAATGCATTGGTAGCATTGGACCACGTGAGTTTTGACGTGGATAAGGGGGAGTTTATCGCGGTGACCGGAGCCAGTGGCTCTGGCAAATCTACTTTGCTGCATTTGCTTGGTACGATGGACGAGCCGCAGGAGGGAGAGGTGTTTTTTGAGGGAGAAGATATCTTAAAGCTAAAAGAGAAACAGAAAGCGGTATTTCGACGTAGACAGATTGGCTTTGTATTTCAGGAATATAACCTTGTGCCAATCCTCAATGTAGCGGAAAATATACAAATGCCGGTACGGTTGGATGGCCGACGTATGGATGAGGAGTATTTGCAGCGATTAATACATGTTCTTGGATTAGAAGGTCGTGAGAAACATTTGCCGCAGGAACTGTCCGGTGGACAAAAACAGCGCGTGGCGATCGGGCGTGCGCTTGCTGCACATCCCAGCCTTTTGTTTGCGGATGAACCGACCGGCAATTTGGATCATCAGAATGGTTTGGAAGTGATGAGTTTATTGAAACAGGCGATCCGTGAATTTTCCTTAACACTGCTTGTTGTAACACATGATCCGACGATTGCGGCAATGGCGGATCGTGTCATCACCTTGTCGGATGGCGTGATCTTATCGGACGTCAAAGTCAAACATGCCTTGTCCTCCGATGTGAAAGGACAGGGTGAGAGCGATGAATAAGTTCAGATATTATGCAATGTTGGCGATCCGCTATCGCTTGAAACATCCGCTTCAGACATTGTATTCGTTGATCGCGATCATGATCGCGGTGGTCTTATGTTTTTGCAGCATTACTTTGGGGATGGAGCTGCTGGATTATCCATATTATGCGGCGATGAAAGAGCGAAAAGGCTGCGAACTTACTATTAATGAATTTGCAGTGGGACAGGATTCGATTACGGACAAGGATATGTGGACGCTGCAAAAGTTTCAGGAAATGGAGAAAAAGGCTGCGGCACTTCCTGAAGTAGAGCGGACGTATTTATATAAATTGCCGAGCACCGAGGCAGTGTCAGAGGAAGATGCTGTCGATGAAAGCGGCGATGCAGCAAATGATACAGAGGAAAATGTGTCTTCGGACAACAGCGTACCGGCGGACGAACAATATGAGCTGTATGTGAAAGTAAAAGATAATTCGAATCTCAATCAGTCAGCGAAAATCATTGAAAAAAAGTTGGGCTATCAGGTACAGGTCGATCCTGATATACAAGTGCATTTAGGTCAGGGCAGCGCTGATGATTCTCTGACGGTGGCAGCCGAAAAAGCAATTTTTGCGATGGTGGGAGCTGTATTTGCGCTATTTGCCATGCTTGTGATCCGCAATACCATGATGCTTCCTGTTTTTGAACGAATGAAGGAGTATGGAGCCTTTCGCTGCGCCGGGATGAGCAGTGGACAGCTATATTGTATGCTCAGTGTTGAGGGGATTTTGTTGACACTCATCAGTACCGTTTTTGGGACAGGTGTTGGCTTCGGTATTTTGAAACTGGGAGAGGGAATGCTCAACGCGCAGATGGATCTTAATGTCCCATTAGTGATCCATTTTCGGCTGAGCGCTGTACTTCTCAGTGGTTTATTATGTATCGGAGTGACAATGTTAGCATTGCTGGAGCCGGCAAGACAGGCCTCCAAACAGTCGGTGACTCGTGTATTGCAAGGGGGCAGCTATGGCATAACAAATACATCAAAAACACGCCAAGTGAAGCACAAAAACCATTGGTGCAGTCGCTTTATGGGACGTATTTTTGGTGCAGAATGGGAATATGCCATGCGCAGTATGTCTAGAAGCCCGGGAGGGCAGTTTTATCTTTTTGTTGGAGTGACTGTGAGTATGATGCTGTTTGCTATTGTATTTACAAGTATTGACAGTACCTATGCGACGTTTGAAAACAGCTTGCAGGGGTCGCATCAGGAATATTCGGAAGCACTGGTTTCGGAAGGAACGAGCACATTATCGGAGCTGAAAGATCGGAGCGAAGAGTTACGGAAGTTAAAAAGTGTGAAAAATGCAGGGGTATATTTACAGAGTGATTTTGCGTTGAGTAATCTCAATGTTATGGCACACTACAAAGATTTGGATACGAGCAGAACCTTTTTGTCGGTAGCCGGATATGATAAAAAGCATTTGGATCATTTGAAAAGACAATTAGTTGCGGGAAGTATTGCTTACGATAAGCTGGTTCGCGAGCATGGAGTAGTATTGTGTGATTACGAATACAATATAAATACGAGTAATGGTGATGCGACGGCAACAGACAAACGATTGACAGACTATAAGGTTGGCGACAGCATAGAGGTGATCAGTAGAGAAGCAGACGCACAGGTGACCAAAGATATCAGAGCAGTCAAGCAGGCGATGGACAAAAAGCAGCAAGAACCGGATGAAAAAGTAGATCCTAAGATCATAAAAAAATACTGGGATAAGGTTACTGCTCTTGTCCGAAAAAAGGGATACGACATTTCGAAGTATCAGAAGACGCAGTTATGGTCTCAAACGTATTACAGTTATTTTTCTCTGCGAAGTCTTATGGAACAATGCAAAATCGATGCGGGCAGCGTAGAGCATTTTAAGATACAGGCAATCATAAAGGAAGATACATATAACTCATCTTGGATGACAAGCTACGTACCAAGTCATGTCGGCATTATGATGGCAGACCAATCATTGTTTCAATACTTTATTCCGAGTGCCTCTTATGAGAATATGACGGAATTAGATGGGAGAAGCTATGGAAGGCTTAGCCTCGGTGTAGGTGTAAACAGACATCTGCGCTTTCCGACGGATGAGATCAATGCATATGTCAAAAAATGCAATCAAAAATATACAGATGCAAATTATCATTGGGCGACACTGTATGAAACCGGATATGATGACATTACTTATTCCGATATATATGGAGAGATACAAAATACACTTGATCTCGTGCGGACATGCGGCTTGGCAGTGGGAGGATTTTTGCTGTTGATCTGCTTAATGCAGATCTATAATGTTACGATGGCAAACTTATCGACACGCAGGCAGGAAATCTATCTGTTCCGTGTGGCAGGGATGACCAGAGGACAGTTGCAGCGTATGATATTTTTGGAAAATGGGATCAGTTGTCTGGCAGGCATTTTGGCGGGTATCGCCTGTGGTTACAT
>OJNH01001221.1_pt1 | contig 21024 bp, 13 predicted proteins | sample 1597361 | NCBI WGS metagenome assembly OJNH01 (sample SAMEA2452136, study PRJEB22498) | human gut metagenome | biome: human feces; feature: human gut; material: feces | place: Australia | collected 2012
TGCATCATCACTTCTAAGGCAAACTTGCCTCAGACACACTCAGTGAAACACTATCTCTTGGTGCGCTTGTTTCATGAGTTTTTTCAGTTCCAGAACCTTCTTGCTATTAACTGAGGACAAATCCTCAGTTTCACCTGGATCTGAATTTATATCATATAACTCAAAACAGGATTTTTGATTTTTATTCACATTTAATTGTATTAACTTCCAATTATCTTTTATCACTGCTCTTTTACCTCCCTGTTCAAAAAACTCAAAATACAAATAATCATGTTTGTTCTGTACGCCATAATCCAGCATTGCAGGCAAATAAGATATTCCATCTGAATTTTCTGGAAGTTTTGCTCCTGTAAGTTCACACACTGTAGGCATAAAATCCCAAAAAGCAGATTGATGGTCTGAAGTACTTCCTTTTTTTATAATATTGTTCCAATAAACTATAAATGGTGTTCTGATTCCGCCTTCGTACAGATCACGTTTTCCACCACGGTAGATACTATTGCTGTCAAAATAATCAGAATCATGTCCTCCCTCATGATGAGTGCCATTATCTGAAGTAAATATAATAATAGTATTGTTAAGAATATTCCTTTCACTAAGTTTATCCATAATCCTTTTCACATCTCTGTCCAAACGAGTCACCATAGCAGCATAAGCAGCTCTCGGTTTATCTTGAGAACAGTATGTCTTTGATCCTTTAAAAGGTTTCTCGCTAAAATCATCCTCATACCCCATATATTCATTGTCAGGGACAACCAGTTCCGCATGTGGAATAGTAGGAGTCATATATAAAAAGAAGGGTTTGTCACTGTTCTTATCTATAAAATTCAAAGCCTTATCCACTATCATATCATGAGAATAAATCTTTCCTTCAAGTTTCACAACACTACTGTTTTCAAATAATTGAGTAGGAAAATAGCAATGAGCATTTACTTGACCCAAATAGCCAAAAAAATAATCAAAACCCTGATTATTGGGATGTCCTTCGCTATCAGGTCCTCCTAATCCCCATTTGCCAATACAAGCCGTTGTATAACCTCTTGTCTTTAGTATCTCGCCAACCGTTATCTCTTCATGCTCCAAAGGCAGATCATACTTTCTTCCATCTTCTGCCACATATCCTCTATTACCCCTTATATATGAATGCCCGGTATGCTTTCCTGTCAGTAATACACATCTTGAAGGCGCACTGACTGTCGAACCGGAATAATGTTGCGTGAATCTCATCCCATTACCTGCAAGATAATCTATCGCAGGAGTTTTGATTACTTTCTGGCCATAACAACCCAAATCTCCTATCCCTAAATCATCAGCCAGAATAAATATAATATTAGGTAACTGGTCCTGTTTCGTAGTTGCATTCAACTCAGACATCAAGCCCAATCCCAATAATGTCAATGATGATTTGGTAATCATGTTGAATAACAATGCTTTTTTCATATCCTTTATATTTTCAATCTGTATTAAAATAAATATAGCCGTCTTTCACAAGACAGCTATATTTATTAACCTAATTACATGAAAAACAGTTTTTTGATTAAATAATTATATAAGATTCTTCAAAAAGAGATTGAAATAATTTTCATATCAAATATGATCACTTTCTTGTCACTACGATTTCTTTTCCTGCAACTTTATCATCAAGTTTCAGACTCCATAATCCGTTTCCTTCAGATTGGCATTTTCCCATTTTGCATTCAGGTTTTCCATCTGCCATCCAAAAGTAGAAATCGCCTCCTTCCTTAATATTAAACTTCAGACAGTCTTTGCTTGCAGATATATTACTTACTGTTGAAGGAGAAAGATATTTTGTCACATCACCGATAAGCGCCCATCCATTATTGACCGGACATAAATGCAACAGCTTATCTGAAAGTCCTTTCAAGGTAACGTCATATTTATCATCAAGTTTTTCTGCTTTCTTATCATAATAATCATATACAACCAATCCTTCCTTAGGCAATTCCCATTCACCCTGATAAGGCTGGATCATAGCAGATGCGCTTTTATAATCATTCTTGGAGATACTTCCGTTTATTTCCATATCTTCTGTTTTGTCATAAAGATTATAGCACACAATACTTGCAGCACCATTATCCAAAGGAGCAATCACCTTATAAAGTTCCTTTTCATTCATAGCACAGGCAAAAAGCGACTCCTGCAATGGAACAGATGGAGCCAATGGACGCAATAATGTACCATCTTTGTAACAAAGAGGAGTAATGACTTCCTTAACAAATTTTTCAGGAGCATCCGAAACATATACAGGACCGCCAGAAAGAGCCTTAGAGACTGCCATCAGACGATTACATCTCAAATCGTTTGAATGGAACATATCATGATCACCATACACCACTTGTCCAATCCATAATTTGTTATTGTTACATTGTAAAATCTGAATACGGGCAGCCGTCGGTTTATCTTGACGATAATCCTGGCTTACACGGGTTACCGTACTATGTTTTGAATTAAGAGCACATACTACATCCTGAGCGAAACAGTTCAAAAGTTCGAGATTATTATCCTCACAAACAGCTTCCAGCGCCCTGTTTGTTTTACCATGTGCGTACACTGCATTATCTGTTCCAACATAGCTCAAGAATTGAGGTCCTTGGAAGTCAACTTTCACGAAGTCAAAACCATCTTTTATAGTATAACCAAACAATGCTTCAAAAAATTTATACTGTGAAACAGAATCACCTTTGGCTCTGTATGTATTATTCTTCACTGTCTCGAAGTATTTGTTCATTTCTTCACCCATGATATTATTAGGATCAATACCTCTGTACAATCCTCCTTGATGATGCCAAATACCCATCCACTTAATACCATCCTCTTTCTTGAATTTCATCAAAGGTGCCAAACCATTAGGAAATTTCTTTGGATTGGGATCAAAACTATACAAACCAGCCTTGAATCTGTTTTTTCTTTCACCCTGATACCACTGTGGACCTTCATCAATAATAACCCATCTGATAGGCAAACCTGATTTATAAATATTCTTCATTGCCTGGGTCATGTTCTTTTCATTAATCTGGTCTCTATATTCCTCCCAACTGCACCAGCCCAAATAATTAAAACACTCGGGATATTTTTTTCATAACGCATTTTGGCCATCACACCTTTCAGGTTGCTGTTTACTACAGTATTCCACACGTCATAAGTAGCCTTATATACATTATCTGCAACCGAAAATGCCACAACGGGAACTTCAGCATCAACATCAGCCGTGCCAAAAGTCGTAATATTCAGCAATGGAGACTTTCCTTCCTCAAATTTAAAATACCCCATAGAATATTCACCAACCAATGGCAATAAAGCCATATACTTTCCGTCTTTGAGTCTTAATACCGTAAAAGTACCTTCTTTGGCTGCATGTCCATGGAACGAACCTGCATTTTTCTTTATTTCTGCCTGATTAAGTACTTTATAATTCGAATCCAACACCCATAAGTGACTTCTGTTACTTGGCACAATACCCGACTTGTTATTGCCGTCAGAACCAAAATAAATCAATTTATCAAATTCCGGGAACTTTACTGAATAGGATTTCAAAACACCCTCTTTATTTGGCTTTCCACTGAAGTTATCCAATTTAAGAATCTCTGTTTTATCGCTTTCAGTAAAATCTATACTTGTTTTTAAAAGTCGGTTCGTCTGAGAAAAGGCACTATTTCCAAATGCCATCATAGCTACAAAAGCAGCATAAAAAAAACATTTATTCATATAATATAAATTTAAAATTTAACAAAAAATTATTGATACTGCAAAGATCATCAAAACTTCTCAAATCCCCCTATCAGTATGTTTTTTAATCAAGTGCTTATGTTTTAATTTTAAATCAGGCCTTCATTCTACACATTTCTACTAACAAACTGAACAATTATATACACCATCAGTATAAAGTCCTGCCATTATTATCGCAGAAATTATTCTTTTAATCAATAATTTCATTTTTTCGTATAGCCTCCATCACATTGGCGGGTGCACGATGAGCCTGCAATTCTTTTTTCATATAATCCATATATGGAGCAACATGCTTAAAATACTGATAATATCCCTTACACAAATAATTCAATCCAGGCTCACCGGTAACAGTTTTAGCAAAACGGTTCTTGGGACAGTCACCATTACAAGCAAACAAAAATTCACATTTCTTACATTGCTGCGGCAATGATTTCTGCTTAAAAAGTCCAAATTCCCGTTGTTTTTCACTATACATCATTTCTATCAGTGTATTCTGATATATATTACCTAGTTTATACTCAGGAAATACAAAATGGTCACACGAATAAACATCTCCGTTAAACTCCATTACCCCTGCATGACCACAGGTTTTTGCCATTGAACACACACCAGGCTGCTCACCGACCCAATTAGCTAGAGTCGAATCGAAAATCTGAATAAAATACTTTCCTACATCATTCCGAACCCATTCATCAAAAAGTTTACAAAGAAAATTTCCCCACTGTTCCGGAGAAACAGAGAAATCAACCAATTGCTCACCATCCTCCATTGGTGATGCCAGACACCGCCCATCATCATGTCTGTAAATTCGTTCCACAATAGGAGTAAACTGGATATAATGACAGTTTATTGATTTGAAGAAGTTATAGAATTCCAACGGATAATCTGCATTATAATCATTCACAACTGCCATGGCATTCCATTCCACTCCATGTTTGTTCAATAGCTCTATACCCCTCATTACTTTCACAAACGAAGGAAGTCCTTGTTTGTTACGGCGATATTCATCATGAAATTCCTGAGGACCATCAATAGACACTCCAACAAGCCAATTATTTTCCTTAAAGAACCGGCACCATTCGTCTGTAAGTAAAGTTCCGTTAGTCTGTATACAGTTATCAATTGTTCTCCCTCCCGCATATTGTTTCTGAAGTTCAACAGCCTTTTTATAAAAACTGAGCGGACGCATCAATGTTTCACCACCATGCCACGTAAAAAGTACCTGCGGCATGGTTTGCGAACAGATATACTCTTTAATGAAACGCTCAAGAAGTTCATCACTCATTGCATAACTTGAAGTACCCTTATACAGATTTAATTTTTCAAGATAATAACAATAATCACAAGCCAGATTACATACAGCTCCAACTGGTTTGGTCATAACATAAAGAGGTTTGGAAAAAGGTGCAAAAGTTTGACTCATAATAGTAATTTATTAACATATTTTTATTTATCATATATCAAAAATACAAATTATAGCAATTGAACAGTCATACACCCGTATTTTTTATCAGTACTATTGTATCAAATTTCACATCCGACACATATATACCTTGATATAAAACAAAAACAATAAAGAGTATACAGAAGAAGAATCACAACTCTTCTACAACCCTATAAAAGTGATTCTATCAATACAGATTTCGTTTTTAATCAAACAAAACAAAAACTTAAAAAAAAATCGTTATGCCTGCAAAAAAGTAAGCATAACGATCTTTTATAAAAATTATCCTTAAATCATCAATAACCCGGATTCTGTTTCACACCGTCATTTCTGGCAATCTCATTAAAAGGTATCGGGAAATACTTCTTTCTTTCAGCCATCACCCCCTGCTTGTTAACAGTTGCAGGCGATAAAGCCGGTATATAAGAATCTTTCATATAATCATACATCAATGTATTTTCATCATATTTCATTCTTACCAGGTCAAACCATCTTTTCTGCTCTCCGGCAAACTCCAATCCACGTTCCATAAAGACCAACCATCTGAACTCCTGCTTGGTCAGGACACGTCCTATATTATCATCCTTTTCCATACTTATATATTTAGGCCATGAACGTTCTACCCCGTTTGCTTTACGTACTCTTTCCCGCACTTTGTCTATAGCCTTACATGCATCTTGATATTCCCCTAATTCATTTAGTGCTTCAGCTTTGATCAGATACATATCTGAAAGACGTAAACGAGGCATGTCATTTTCATTCGTACGATTATCCACTCCTTGAGGATCGATAAATTTCTTTATATAGCCCCAATTTTCCTGTTTCTGTCCGCCTGCAGCCGGATAACAAGTCACAATGCTTCCCAATTCTCCAGTCGTATTATTCTTTTGCTGGAAAGTTCTCCAGAACGATGTTTCTATTCTGTAATCTTTATATATCAGATTGTTTTCATCACTAGAAGCATCAATATCCGGATCACTGTATCCCAAGTTATTGGTATCATCCTGGTAAAACTGTATAAACCATTTCTGTACCTTGAAGTTTCCAGCTCCTTTTCCATAAGGATTACCACACAAATAGCCTCCACCTACCATAACGGCAGCAGGATTATATAATTGAGCGATATTAGATCCTAATGAACTGCCGGTCACTGCACCGTTGTCTCTAAAAAACGAAACACTAAAAATCAACTCTTTCTGGGCTTCCGTCTCAAATGTCACATCCCATAGTTTCGCATAATCATCCAGGAATTCATACTGGTTGGAGTTAATCACAGTATCAGCCTCATTGACTGCTTCCTGCCACCATCCTAAAGTCAGATAAACCTCTGCCAAAAAAGCATGCGCCGCTCCATTTGTAGCACGTCCTAAAACAAAACCGGCATCTTTTCTCATAGGCAAACGCATTGTTCCATCTTCATTTTTTCCTGCTGCATACATAAAGTCACTGACAATAAGTTCATATACTTTTTCCTTTGGTTGTTGGGCATTATATGCATTTTCCAATCCGGTAACAGGCGATGTAATAACAGGAATACCATTAGCTCCTCCATAGAGTCTTACCAAATCATAATAAAACAGAGCCCGCAGGAAATGAGCTTCGGCCAGAATTCTATTCTTTTCATTAAGATTTGTAAATTCCGTATTAGGTACTCTTGCAAGTATCTCATTGGCATTATTAATTCCGGTATACAATGTTTTCCAGAAATCCGTACATGGTCCGGAATTTGAACTATGCGTATTATTCGATACTGTCGCCGGTGCCGAAACTCCCGTTGAAAACATAGCATCTTCATAAGTAGGAAGTATCAAAGGCCAGTTCGTTTTATGGTAATTATAATCAGTCAAAGTAGAATACACTCCATATATAGCTTCCAAAGCATCTTCTTCATTCTGATAAAATCCATGTTCTTTCTCGATACGGTCCTGAAGCTCAACATCAAGACACCCAACCATAAAAAACGGCAACAAAAACAATATATATTTATACAGTTTCATAATTATAACAATTTAGAATTTCAAATTAAATCCAAAAGAATATGTTCTGCAAGAAGGATAAGCCGCATAATCCACATTCGGAGACATTGCACCCTTGGTTATACTAACCTCCGGATCATATCCTGAATAGTTTGTAATTGTAAATACATTGCTGACTGTAGCAAAAAGCTTCAACGAATTGATCCATTTAATTTTCTTAACATTGAACTGATATGCCAATGACAAATACTTTAATCTGAAAAATGACGCATCTTCAAGCAAGAATGTTGAAAAACGTTTATTTAAATAAGAATCACCCTTTGAACCATCCACTGCCGGATAAAAATTGCTGGTTCCTTCACCATGCCATCTTCCTTCCCAGGCAGCCTTGCTGATATTATCACCAGTATCAGTAAATGAATCAAGAAAATATCTGTTAAGATTTGCAATTTTACCACCTTCTCTACCTGTAAACACCATAGACAGAGTAAATCCTTTATACGACATATCTGTATTGATACCATAATTAAACTTTGGTTCTGCAGTTCCAATAATAGTCATGTCATCAGATGTTATTTTTCCATCAGGCAAACCATCAGGTCCACTTATATCTTTATATTTTAATGATCCGGGGGTTGCTTGAGGAGTATCAAAAGGAGCCTGGGCTGCTTCTGCTTCATTCTGATAAACACCATCTACTACATAACCGTAGAACGAACCTACAGGATAACCGGCTTTTGTAATATGAATAGACTGACCAAATACGCCTCCACCAGACAAATAACTCTGTCCTAACATCTCTGTTCCCATAAGATCATCAACCTTGTTTCTATTTAAATAAATATTTCCAGACAAAGTCCATTTAAATCTACCCGTAAGAATGTCTGCACCGACTTCCAATTCAAAACCTTTATTGGTCATACTACCCGCATTATAAGCAATTGTTGCATAACCGGAAGAAGGAGGAAGGCCAAAATTCATCAACATGTTACTGGTCTTTCTTTGATAAATATCAGCTGTCAATCTAAACCGATTCTGATAAAATCCCAAATCAAGTCCAATATTATATGTCTTGGTATTCTCCCAGCCAAGATCAGGATTTGCCAACTTTCCATTCACTACTCCGTGCATGACCGAACCATCCAAATAAGTCCTGACATAGTTCATTATAGCAAACGGAGCAGCAAAACCTATATTCTGATTTCCAGTAGAACCATAACTTAAACGTAATTTCATATTGGAAATATTTTCATAATCCTTCAAGAAATTTTCCTGATTGATCCGCCATGCAAATGCAAAAGATGGAAAGAAACTCCATTGGTTACCCTCTGCCAACAGTGACGATCCGTCATAACGGCCTGTAGCCGTAAAAATATACTTACCCATAAGTGAATAATTCACTCTGGCCAGGAAAGAAGACATTGCCGTTCTTATTACAGAACTTCCTTTTGAAATTGTATTTGTCGCAATACCGATTGAATTATAGGTCAAATCATTATTAGGATAACCACCAGTCTGTATCTGAAGCACCTTACTTTGTCTATCTTCATAAGTATAGCCTGCTACAGCATCTATTCTGTGTTTCTTTTTTATGGTTCTATTATAATTCAGAGTTGCTTCAAGTACGATATTCTGACGATCGTTCTCCGCTCTAAAAGCAGATCCCTGATAGGTATTACCAGCATTGGTACCTATAGGCAAATAGGTTGATCTCGAACCTAACACCGTATTATAACTACCTGCTCCTTTAAGAGAAAAGCCCTTGCCCAATTTATACACAAGTGAGGAATTCAATATGATGAATCTCTGCGACATGTCATCTTTATATTCTGTTGCCATTTTATAAGGATTATCAGCAGGAACATATTCCACATTCTCATCTTCATATATTTTGTCTCCCGGCATCAAGGTCGGCTTGGTCGTAAGAATTCTTCTTACCATCGTATTCATACTTGAAGCCTGAGAATGAGAAGTCTGATTCTGTTCTGTCTGTGTCAGGCTTGAATTAACTTGTAAAGTCAATTTCTTAGTCAGTTCAGACTTCAAATTAAGTCTGAACGAATATCTTTCAAGACCTGTATTCAGGATAATACCTTCCTGATTAGTATAGCCTGCAGTAATATTATATTGCGTAGAATTGCTTCCACCACTTATGCCTATCTGATGATCTTGAGATATAGCCGTTTGATACATCAAATCCTGCCAATCAGTTGAATAAATCTTATATCTTTCCAATTCTTCTTCAGAATGCCTTAACGGTGTAGTGTTCGCAATGACATTACCCTGCATATCATATCCTGCAGAAGTCCTGTCAAGCTCATTTTCATACAATCCATACTCATATGCATTTAAAACATCGTATTTCTTTGCCACCGTAGCCAAATCAAGTCTGAAATTATAATTGACGTTGGTTTTACCAGCTTTACCCTGTTTAGTCGTAATAATTATCACACCATTTGTCGCACGGGAACCATAAATTGCAGTTGCCGATGCATCTTTTAAGACCTCGATTGACTCTATGTCATTAGGATTGATGGAAGCCAACGGATTCATGGAAGGCTGCTGACTCAAATCTCCCGTACTGCCACTGACAGTAGCTGTAACAGCCTCAATAGGAACCCCATCAATTACATATAACGGATCTGTATTTCCTGACAATGTAGAGACACCACGGATCTGTACATTCATTCCATCACCTGGAGCACCGCTGTTTGCAGATATATTCACACCCGCAATACGTCCCTGAAGGAATTGATCTGCACTAGTAATAGGCATCTTCTCTGCATTATCTTTCATTGAAACCGAAGAAACAGCACCAGACAAATCCGACTTCTTAATTGTACCATAACCCACAACTACCACTTCGTCCAATTTTCTACTTTTCTCTTTCAACACGATATGCATGTTCTTCCCTTTGACGAAAGGTGTTGTAACAGTAGTATAACCTAAATAAGAAACCTGTATGAGAGCCTTGTTCTTTACATTTAACTGGAAGTTTCCATCTATATCTGTTATAGTTCCGTTGGTTGTTCCCTTTACCTGAACTGTTGCACCTATTATTGGCACATTAAATTCATCTACAACCGTACCTTTAAGAATATTTTGTGCCAATAGCGGAAACTGTATACACAGCATACAAACCAACGCTAAAATATATCTGTTAGCCACTTTATATTTAATTATATTTTCCATATATCATTAACATATTAAATAATAATTTAAATTACTTCTCCCACTTAAGTTTTGGATAACCGTCTACTGACATTGTCCATACATTAGAGAAATCCCAATTAACATAGGTTCCCTGATTCTTCATGTCTGCTTCAGCTGTTCCGGAACCTTCAACCTTCTGAGCCATATTAGAAGCTGTACCAACCAAGAAGAAACAATTTGTTATATTTTCAGCAGGTGCCTGATTTGATATTGCATTCGCTGTTTTACCGGCAGGTACCACAACATTACCTACATTATAACAATTCACAATGGTAGGATGAACAGCATTAGACCATGAATAAATACCACAAGCCTTACTCTTATCATCACCAGCAGTACTTTCTATATTTCCTGTGTTATAACAGTTGCTGATCTTTGTAGTATTATTACCGCCGCCAACAATACCACCGACACTTTGCAATGATTTAATATTTCCTTTATTATAGCATTCTTCAACAATAATGGCTTTCTTCAACTCACCTACAATACCACCAACATTGGCTTTATTGCTGGTTATATTTCCATTGTTTCCACATTGTTTTATGGTTCCTCCTTCTGACAAACCACATACTCCACCTATGGATTTGGAAGTTACATTGATTGTCATGTTATTTACACATGATAAAATATCTTTCTTATTATATCCGACCAATCCACCGACCGGAGATGTAACATTCTGACTGCTAACGATCTCACCAGAAACAGTACATCCCTCAATTTTTCCTTCGGAATATGCTGATATGGCTCCTGTTTTTCCACCTATGGCTGTAATTGAAATCTTATCCAATATAACATTTTGCACACAACCCATTGCATTTATCTTAGCAAACAGTCCGATATTGTCAGTTGCCCCGGAGGCATTTATTTTTAATCCTGAAATAATTTTTTTATCGCCGTTGAATGTACCGTCAAAACCATCCGGACACAATGCTATAAAATTTTCATCGGTCAAACTGATATCTTTTGATTGCTTAAAGAATTTGTTCTTCCCAACAACAGAACCTATATTCATCAAATGTCTCTGATTACTTATTATATAAGGAGATTCTGAGGTTCCTTCACCACTTAATATGTCAAAATAATTATGAACTTCAATTATATTACTCGGCTGAACCTTATCTTCCCCATTAATAGACATGGTAGCAAACAGCTGAATTTTTATCTTTCCCACATAATCTTTCCAGTCTATCTCTGACAAATTACATGATGTTATATTTCCATCAAAATCCCTAGTTATCAGCTCACTGCCATCACCACTTTCAGTTATCTTCAATTTATATTTAACACCCACGATTTCATCCCAAGTTAAATTTAATGACGCATCATCAACTTCAATTTTAGGAGCATCAAATTTCTCAAGTTGCGAAACAGGAATCTCAACTGTTTGATCTTCTGCAGTAAATATTATCTTTGCATATCTAACTACATTTGTCGAATTTCCAGAAACTTTAAAACCAATTTCCTTACTTCCTTTTCCGCTTGTAGCATAACCTTCGTCTAACTGGCACCAATCTACATCTGGAGTTTCAGATCCATTAACATCCGTAATTTTTACATTCCATTCATTGGCATTGGTCCTCAAGGATACAGTCTGCACACCTCCACCTACACCATATACCATTTCAGCCTTATCTACTTCCATCCTGGTTTCCGCCGCTACTTGTGTTACATTCAACACAAAAGTTTCATTGGTTTCCGGAACAGTAAAATTCAATTGCGCAGTACGATCTATGTTCCAAGGATTATCCGAAAAGTTTATTGGAACCTCTACATATTTAAAACCTTCTTTTGTTGACAATGTACACCACGCCTCCGAGGATGTAACCTTCCATTTCTTGTCAGAAAAAACTTTTAATACATAGGTACCATTCTTACTGGACAACTCAACAGGGTTGTCAGCCAACTTATCCAAAGAAAGATAAGTTCTTGCAACTTCAACATTTGCTTCAGGATATATTATCTCATCTTTAGAACAGGATAATATTAAGAAAGCAAATACAAAAAATACCATAAATAATTTAATGTTTCTCATATATATTTAATTTTTGTTTTTACAAAAGTACTTTATTAAGCTATTATCAATAAGTATTTTTTTACTTAATAGCCGTATTATTGTCCTAATTTTGCCTGCAAGACAATAGTCTTGCCCCTGATTTTACCATTATATATCAGATATTTAGATCTAGGACAATCATTCACAATAACAGAATAACCGATATCATGTCTGATAAAAGTCTGGTCTAGCCCTGTATTAACACAGCAATTATCGAGAAGGCATTGACCACCTGGAGTCATGCTCATCAAACGACTCCAGGTGTTACTGCTTAATACTTGTCAACAGGCGTATACCATTCTCCAACTTTGAATTTAATATCTGGTTCCACCCCAATTCTTTTTGCTTCCGAAGTGTATAGAGAAACCAGTTCTTTCAGTTTCTTAGGATTCTCCTTGGCCAGATCGTGCATTTCTGTTGGATCTTTCTTTATATTGTAAAGCATCCAGTCGGTTTCCGTATATTCCTGTACTATTTTCCAGTCGCCCAAACGAAGCATTTTGTTTCCTTCGTGCTCTACGATAATCGGTTTTGTCCGCTTGATTTCTTTTCCTTTCAACATAGGAAGAAGTGATGTTCCTTCCATGGGTTGTACCTTATGTCCGTCTCTCTCTTTCGGATACCTGGCACCAGTCAGTTCCACCAAAGTAGACATGATATCGGTAATATGTCCATAATTGACCTTATCAATACTACCATTGAACTTCTTGTCTATTCCATTGGGATAAGAAACGATTAGCGGAGTATTACAACCTCCTTCATGACCATGATGTTTATACAGGAAATATGGGGTATTCGCCACATCTGCCCATGCAGTGCCAAGCCATACGTTACTACCAACAGCCCCCGGATTCTTGCCTATACATTTACCATACAAACCACCTTCTGCATTGCCTCCATTATCAGAAAGCAGCAAGATCAGCGTATTATCCAACTCTCCTTTTTCCTCAAGATGATCCATCAGAATACCGATGTTTCTATCAATCTCCTCTACTGTAGCCGCATAAATAGACATAATCAGATCCTGACGGTCTTTTTCTTCCGGAGTCAAGTCCTCCCAAGACTTGAGTTTAGGATTGCGTGGAGTCAGTTTTTCGTCTTCCGAAAATAAACCCAACTCAAGTTGTTTTTTATATCTGGCATTTCTGACAGCATCCCATCCTTTCATATACTTACCTCTGTATTTAGCTATGGTTTCCGCTGGAGCCTGAAGTGGAAAATGCGCACCGTTAAAGGCAAGATACCAAAAGAACGGTTTTCCTTCTGCCATAGCTTCATCAGCATAATCAAGTCCACACTTGGTCCACAAATAAGAAGAATACCAGTCTTTAGGCAAAGAAGGATCATTAAATGGAATCAACCTATCATTCCGATAAAGTTTCTTCTTGCCTGTATTCTGATTGTTTTTCTTCTTGTTTTTATTTTTTTTCTTATTGGCGGCCTGCTTGTTCACGTCTGTCGAGAAATAGAAACCACCAGTCGGTGCGTTAAGAGAACGGTCAAAGCCACGGGTTATAGGAGTTACTCCTTGCGGAAAACCCATGTGCCATTTACCTGTCATGATGCTGAAATAACCGGCAGACTCCAACACTTCGGGAATAAAAGCATTCTCGTCATTTGGATAACCCTGATAACCCGGATAGCCCGGAACTTTACCCAATGCACCCTGCCCTTCCTGATGCGGATAAAGCCCAGTCATCAAGGAACCTCGCGTAGGAGCACTTCTTGCCATATTGTAAAAATTACGTACGCGTATACCATGTTCTGCCAATCTGTCGATATTAGGTGTTTCTATTTCAGATCCATAACATCCGAGATCCGAGTAACCCACATCATCTAACAAAATCAGAACAATATTCGGATTTTCCTTAGCAGCCTGAGCACTGGCTGTCTGACTATAAATACCGGCAAAGACGGCACTTATCAATGTGAAAGTTTTATTTAATGACATATTTCTTTAAGAATTAGTTTAATGCTTTCTCAATCCACTTTATATCCTTAAGATTCGGATGATTTACCCGCTGCATTTCTTTCCGTAATCGGGCAACCATTTTTCGTTCTATCTCCAGATATTTTTTATTACCATGAAGGTTAACCAACTGATGCTTGTCTTTCTTGCGATCAAACAGCAACATACGTGAAACCCCGGTTATCTCTCCCTTTTTTGTTGTAGTAAACACTGCTGCAAACCAATACTCCTGATTCAAAGCAATCACATGTGCCTGATCATTTTTACCATTAAAGAAATCCAAACAGACCACCTCATCTTGTAATGGCATCTTTGGATCTTTGATATAAGAGCTCAAATCGCGGCCATGGGACCTACTCCCCTCTTTCATATCCAATAATCCGGCAATAGTAGACTTGAAGTCTATATTATTATAAATCTCGTTCACTACAACATGTCCCTTATTCGGGATTCTCATAATCAATGGTATCTGATATGCTGTATTATAAGGGACAGCTTTTCCCTGAAGACGATATTCTCCCATCATTTCTCCATGATCCGAAGTAAATATAATAATGGTATTGTCATATATACCTTCTTTTTTGAGATGTTCCTCCAGTTTACCCATATATTCATCCAAACATAATACCATTCCCAAATACTGGGCTTTGTTTTTCAACAGACTTTTTTTATCTTTATATGGATAAGGCTTCACAAGTTCCTGATTGACCAGATTATTCTCATTAAAAGATAAAGGGACTGATAACTCTGACATTTTTACCGCTGTATTATACGGTGCACGCACCTTAAACCCTGGATGCGGATCTGGTGGTGAAAGAACCAGGCAGAAAGGACTTCCTTTGTGTTTACTGATATATTCAAAACCCTTTTGAAAAATCCAGTCCGTACCATATTCGTCAGGATTTCCGGATATTCTTGTCGATACTTTGGGAACTCCTCCCTTCACATCTACAATATTCTTCCAGTGACCATTATTATACATATAAGTAGCATCCTTAAAATGGCCGTTGATTTCAGGATTCCAATGAGGATCGGGCGTTCCGTCTGCATTCTTTCCCATGTGTCCTGCCAGATGCCATTTGCCCATATAAGCCGTTTCATAACCCGCATTGTTAAACACATCTGCATAGGTTTCTACTGATGAGTCCACAAGCATCTGATTATTGGTAGCCTTATGACCAAATGGATACAAACCCGTAAGCATACATCCTCTAGACGGCGTACTGACAGCTTTTGCACAATATGCATTATTAAATATGACTCCATCATTTGCCAATTGATCTATATTGGGAGTCCTGATTTCCGTATTGCCATAACAACCCAAAGCCCATGGCGACAACTGATCAACAAAAACTACTACCACATTGGGCCGGTCTTGAGCAAAAATCGCACACGGCAATGCTGATACCAATAATAGTAATTCCTTTTTCATCTCAATAGTTTTGCTTTAATTATTATACACAAATATATCTGTAAAATTCACCTTTTTTAAATTGCTTCAGGATATCTATTATCCGTATCTTTAGACACATAAATATGACCTTTGCTACAGATTCAACATGCCATCCTCGAGTTGTAACCTGCATGAATGTTTCTTTATTACCACACATAATATACAGATTAACCAGCCGTATGTCATTTTAAAATCTGCATCACCAACCTGTAAAAGTTGTAATCGTCTTCCTGCGCTTTCCTACGGAAAACCGAATTAATGAAACTGAAAATAAAAACAAATACTTTTCCATATCTTAGATTCCGAATTCATACCACAAAAATAATATGCAGCATCCCAAATATTATAGCAATATTGTCTTTATATGCGTACACATGTTCTGCAAAAACATCGCTACGCCAATTTATTCCTTTTTTACTCTATTGAACCTCATCTGGTTGTTTAACGACCTGTACCTCTCATTCACTTTGACAATATACCCCTCTTTTTCACCAGATTGACCACTATCCACACCCACCATTCTCTGACCAGAAAGAGGATACACGTTTTATCAGACTGTACGTAAAAAGTATCTGGTAGGATTTAATACATAAATCCCACTATCTATCATCTGACTTTCGTCTTATACCTTTTTCGTCGCACTCCAACTCTGCCATCTGCAAAAACGAATAACGCTGATGTTTTTCCAACCTGTCCCCTTTGATACCATCCGGCCTAAAAGGCTCTACGTGATAGAATATATATGGTATGCGATTATAAATAATCACACTCGGATGACGTGCCTGCGTATAATCCAATATACGGGAAGAACTACCTGTTTTCATTATTTGTCCATGATACACCCATGTTATACCATCCTCAGAAGTATATGTGGAAAGACCTCTATGCGGATCAGTAAGCATATAGAATTTTCCATCATAAACAAAAACATACACAGCTTCCTGATAACGTATATTATGAACGGCCTTATCATTCACATCCCCCAAGACCTCCCCTTTTGTCTTCCAAGAATAAAGATCATTACTTTCAGCATATCTTATTGTTTTCCGTCCTTTAACCTCTGAATTATTCAATCCGCCGACATAATACATACGAAACCGACCGGTGTCCAACTTTACAATACACGCATCCAGACAATCGTCCTCCCCAATAGAAACTTCAGCTTTCCGCCACCCATTGAGCATGTTATCGACCGGAGCTACATAATGTACGATATTTCCACCCGTCCCCCATGGAGGAGTCGCATTATCTTTAAAAGTAACAAACATATGAGCAGTATCACCTTCAATTATGATTCCGGGAGCCCAACGGGTCTGCTCCGAATCCGGCTTACCCCCCTCACCATCAAATCTACAATAACCCACAAAGGACCAGTCTGTCAAATTATCAGAAATGCATACACCTATTGGATTTCCTACAGTAGCAGCCATACCTTTCGCAGGACGACGAGCCGTATAAAATATCATCCACAATTTCAATTTACTATTATATATGATCTCAGGATCACATGAACCGCAATATACCGGATCAGCATATATGGGAGCATGTATCGGTAATTGAGAATATGTAACTGATAACAACAATAACCAACAAAATGACGAGACAAATATTCTTTTTATATACATAATCATATACAATGTTAAAAAGTACGGAAAGCTGAAATATAATAATATTACCGCCAACCGTACTCACAACCTAATCTGTAAAAACAACCTTTAATAACAATAAAAAAACTAACAGTCACCTATTTTAAAATCATTGCAAAGGTTCTTCTACGACATTCTCTTTATAAAACCCATCTACTAATTCAAAGAAATTCGACTGCATAGAATCCATTATTTCCGGATACTCTGTAGCTAAGTTTTTTGTCTGTCCAAAATCCACAGACAAATTATACAATCCATATTCTCCCAAATTTCCCAATTCATTACCCGTGAGATTTTTTTCGGGACCCCTATATGGCGGCAACATGACCCAATCTCCATTTCTATAAGCAAGTCTGCCTTGTGCTTCGACCACTAAATCCCTGCGCGCCTTTAACGATTTGCCCAATAAAGCCTCAAGATGAGCCTCACCGTCAATTTTGTCCGGTAAATTTATATTCAACAATTTGGCCAGTGATGCCATAATATCCATATGGCATATCAATGCATCGGATTTAACAGGATTGATATGTCCTTTCCAGTATACAAAGAACGGTACATGGGTTCCTCCGTCAAAAAGACTGTATTTTCCGCCACGCAAACCTCCTGCAGGCTTGTGGGCACCCAGTAATTCCTCTGCCTTATCCTTGTATCCGTCATTCAAGACAGGTCCATTGTCACTGGAGAATATTATTATAGTATTTTCCAATATTCCTTCTTTCTCAAGATGTGCCAACAACTCACCTACACACCAATCAGCCTCAATAATGGCATCACCTCTTGGCCCCATAGAAGTTCTACCGGCAAATCGTTGATTTGGCACACGAGGCACATGTGGCTGATGCAATCCATAATATAAGAAAAAAGGTTCCTTTTTATGTTCCGTCACGTAGTTTTTAACCTTGGCTAAAAAATAATCTGCCATATCTTCATCTTTCCATAGAGCGGCTTTGCCCCCTTTCATATATCCTATACGAGGAATTCCATTAACAATAGAATTATTATGTCCATGTGCCCATTGCATTTTCAACATTTCAGGATTAGAAAGCGCAGTGGGTTCGCCGTCAAAATTCTTATCATAATTGACATAAATAGGGTCTTCAGGATCAAGCCCCACTACGTTCCCATTCTCTACATATACAGTAGGAACCCTGTCGTTTGTTGCAGCAATAAGGCAGGAATACTGAAATCCTATTTCATTTGCTCCCGGTTTTACCGTTTTATTCCAATCAACGTTCCCGTTTCCCATTCCTAAATGCCATTTTCCTATTGCACCGGTAGCATATCCGGCTGATTGCATCATTTTAGGCAGGGTATATTGATTCTCGTTGATTATTAATGGAGCATTTCCAGAAAGGATTTTAGCATTCTTATTTTTCCATGGATACATTCCTGTCATAAGTGCATAACGGCTTGGTGTGGATGTTGCAGAAGTTGCATACCCATTTGTAAAACAGACTCCCTCATTCGCCAAACGATCTATATTCGGAGTTGAAATTGTTTTAGAACCATAAGCACTGACGTCTCCAACCCCCAGATCATCAGCCAATATAACTATCACATTAGGGGTCTGATCCTTAGTTACCGAACATCCTGTTGCCAGAACGGTTGCACCTAAAAGAAAAATATTCTTCATATTATTTTATTTGTTTTTGCAAATGTATCGCTTTAATTATGCTTCAAATAGAAAAATAGAAGGCAATACCAGTACTATCGTTCAGAAAAACAAAAAATAAACGATAATACGAATAAAATAAAGATCTAATAAATCACAATCTTCTTACCGGATTTTTGGCTATTCCACAAAATAAAAATCAAACATATACAATCCTCTAAATTTGGGCATCATTCTCCTTCACCCCTTCACTCTCCCTGTATTTATGCGGCTTTCAGGGTGAAGGAGCATCCTTCACCTGCCTTACGGTGGTTCACCACCCCTTCACCGAATGGTCAGGGCATGTTTGAAACAAAAAAAACGGTAAAACTCCGGATTTCAAAATTCCTGACATTCTAAAAAAAGTAAAGCTTACTTTTTAAAAAGTAAACCTTACTTTTTTGAAAGTAAGCCGGACTTTTCCGAAAAGATGCCGGAAAAAACCAGGTATTTCGGTATTTTTAATTGACAATCTAGATTTTCAACCAAAAACAGGTATTCAATAGGAATGAAGGATAAATATTCATCCATAACAAACTGTTTATCAAATTAATATAAACTAAGATGAAGAGGTGAAGAAGTTTTTCAGGTTTTTACTTCTTATGTGGTGGAATTGTCCGGCCGTGAAACAGACTGGTACTCCCTGTCTTTCGATGTTTTCTGACCTTGAAAAAACCACTCCAGGGAATTTTCATGGGACAAAATACTTCTAAATGACCATAAGTAACTATAAGTAAGCGTAAATTACCCGAAGCAACCATAAATGACCACGAGCTTTACGCCGTGTCGTATCTTTGCAGAAAAAAGAAGGGGTAAAAATGGAAAAGACGGAAATTCCCGCCTGCGTTTTCTCTTTTATTTGTACTTTTGTGAACAGAGTCCACGATAGCGACCATAAATATAATATCCAAAAACAACCAAACAAAATACGGCCATGATCAGAATATATGGAATGAGTTCCTGTCCCGATTGCCAATATGTGGAAGAACAGGTCAAAGGAAACAACCGGTATGAAGTGATTGACATCGGACGGCATGTCCGCGATTTAAAAGCGTTCCTGAAATTACGGGATCATGAACCGGTATTCGCTGAAGCCAAACAATGCGGTGCGGCCGGTATCCCGTGTTTTGTACTCGAAGACGGCACGGTTACCCTTACACCTGAAGAGGCTGGGCTGCGTTCTCGCCCCATTGAAGACGGTGCAAGTTGCAGCCTTGACGGTAGCGGATGCTGAAATAAGAGGGGCATAGCCCTATGCTCTAAAGGACTTTTCGATCAGATTCCGTCCTTATGAATACAGGCTAACCGTTTTACGACTTCCAGGTCTGCGGGCAACCAGGCTACGCGCTCCAGTTCATCGGCATGCAGCCAAAGGGCATTCTCGTGTTCTTTCAATACCAGATGGCCGGAATGAAGGGAACATAAATAGCAGTGCATGGTCAGATGGAATGACGGGTAGTCATAATCTACCGTGACAAGAAAGGCATCCACACTGACAGTGGTATCAAGTTCTTCGCGGATTTCACGCAGCAGCGCTTCTTCCCTACTCTCACCGGGTTCGACCTTTCCTCCGGGAAATTCCCAATAATCCTTATATTCTCCATAACCGCGCTGGGTGGCCAGATAGGTTCCATCTTGACGGATCACGGCCGCAACGACTTCAACATGTCTCATTTTTCACTATATATATACCATTACAAACAGATACGCTTACCACACTTCCACCTGACTTTTATCCTATCAGGTTTCTGATGGTCTTTTCGGGAGCCTCAGGAAAAAGCGACCGGAAATGGCGGTAAATCTTCTCATAAGACACCTCCGGCGGACAACCGGCCTCCATCCGTCCGTAAAGGACTTCGGGCACCGTATAAC
>OJNH01001224.1_pt1 | contig 21011 bp, 17 predicted proteins | sample 1597361 | NCBI WGS metagenome assembly OJNH01 (sample SAMEA2452136, study PRJEB22498) | human gut metagenome | biome: human feces; feature: human gut; material: feces | place: Australia | collected 2012
ACTTTCTGATTTTTCCGTTCAGGTTTTCAATGAGATTTGTAGTATAGATTATTTTCCTGATTTCCAGCGGGAACTGGAAGAACACAGTCAGGTCATCCCAGTTGTTTCTCCATGAAAGTATGGCATATGGATACTTTCCTCCCCATTTCTTTTCCAGATTGTCAAGTTCCGTGGCAGCAACCTCTTTATTGGGTGTATAGATATTCTTCATATCCGCCGTAAACTCTTTCTTGTCCTTATAAACGACATATTTACAGGAGTTTATGATCTGATGCACCACACAGATTTGGGTGGATGACTGAGGGAATACGGTACGGATGGTATCCGTAAATCCATTCAGGTTATCGGTACAGGTAATCAGTATATCCTGTACTCCACGGGCCTTTAAATCGGTCAGGACACCCATCCAGAAAGAAGAACTTTCCGATTTGCCGACCCACATGCCAAGGACTTCCTTCAGGCCGTTCTGTTTCAGTCCGACACAAAGGTAAACGGTCTTGTTTATGATTTTGCCGTTATCCCGTACCTTGAAAACGATACCGTCCATCCAGACTATCAGATAAACGGGATCCAGAGGGCGGTTCTGCCATTCCTGGGCTGCCTGGTTTACCTTGTTTGTAATGATGGAAATGGCCGATGTAGAGAGTTCTATTTCATAAATCTCACGCATCTCTTCTTCTATATCAGATACACTCATTCCTTTGGCGTATAGGGAGATAACAAGCTTTTCTATCGAAAGTCCACGGCTTTCATGTTTGGGCACGGCTATCGGCTCAAATTGGCCGTTACGATCACGGGTATAGAGATGACAGCTTCTCCATGCTCGGTATGGATTTTCTTCGGATAGCTGCCATTACGTGAATTACCACTGTTATTACCGGTCACAGAATTCTTTTCATACCCCAAATGAGCATCCATTTCGCCTTCAAGCATCTTTTCCAATACTTGGGCATGCAACAGCTTCAGGAACTTGCTTACATCGGCTTCTGTTTTGAACTGGCTAAGGAACTCCTTGCTTAACACCTCATCAGGCACTACTTGATTCTTTTCTTTCATAATCTTCTTCATTTTGCAAATGTATAAAATAAAAAATACGAGACTCTTTTCTGAATCCCGTATTTCCATTTACACAAAATATTTTATAGTGCCTTTTAGTGACATTTACTGAATATCCCTCATTTAAAAACAGCCGGTATCCGGTGCGTACTACTGATCCTTATACAATAAAATGTTTTAGTGCTCTGTATGGCCCCCCATTAAATTTCTACTGCCCCGGAATCTATGGATATAAACAAAACAGTTTCAACCTCGAATATGGTAATCAACAAAAATAGTCGGGAGCACTAATGAGTATCCCGACTACCCTTTCTTATTTATAACAAGTAAGATTTATTGACTTCGAGCACTTCTATTACTGTTTTTATTTTATCTATAATGTCTTCAAAAGTAATACTATCTCGAATAACATATTTATCATTAGATAAATCACCTGGCAATTCATTTATAAGTCCAATCAGTTTTTTCGTTTTCTCATTGTCATCCCTCACAAAAATATAAAACTTAAAACTATTGTCAGTACCACTATCATGCTTTATATCAATTGCCAAGGCCTTATCATGAAAATTCTTTTCAAAATAAACACAACTTTCATTATATGAGTAAATATAATATTTCCAATCATTCCAACTTCCATTTTCAAACTCCGGTAGCTTCTTCAGTTTATTATATAAATGATAAACACGTATATTAATATGCTCACCACTCCATTTTATTTTTTTCATTAAATTAATATCATTATCACTATACCACCGAACATTATGCTGTTCTATATAATCCCATATATATTCATCATAAAAATATTTTCTCCAGTCTGTTATAGGCTCGGAACCTAACTTGAATTTATCCTCCGCAATCTCGTTCAATATGCCGTTTATATCAATATCTTGAATTTTATATTCAGAATCGGATTTATCAAACACTCTATGTGCTATTACCTCAACAACTGATTGCAAACATTTATTATGGGATTGCCCCTCATGAGAATCACAGTCAGATATGAATCTCCTTTTATCAGCCCTGCTACTCAAAAAATTCCAATTAGAGCTTCTTTCATATCCAAATCCATAGTGAGTAGAGCATCCTAATAAAGCCCTGCGCAAACGCCAATGATCATAACTTTTGGCAAATCCGTTTTCATCAAACAAATATTTCATCACCTCAGCATAGCGGATAAATTTGATTTTATAGCTTAATTCCTCTGAGTCTGATTCTGTACCACAAAAATCAAACATAAACTTTATTTGTCCTACAAAGAACGGATGATTCTCCAATCTTCTTATCAGTCTCTGCAATTCACTATCTTTAATGCTTATCTTATGTTTTTCTTCATCACGCTGTTGTTTTGTAAATGCTTTAAGTGCATCTTCATATTGGTCACTCCTGAATATTAAATCAAAACCTACAGCCAAATCTCCAGATAAATAATCAGACATCTTATCAATTGATTCCAAAACAGAATCTATATTCCCATTATGTATATCTTGATTGATAATCAGATTTCTCATACGGTACATCCATTCATAAAAATTTTCGAAAGATTCGTAGGGACAAACGATTACGGAATAACACAAAGCCAACTTACCATAAGGAATAGATTCCAAAGCTTCATCCAAAAACATCTGAAAGAAAAGTGTTGTTTTTTCATTAGCTTTCCAAAAATAAAGTTTCCTATCAATTTCATTTTGGTTTTCTATTTTCAAATCATTTAGTTTTTTCCAACATAAATATATCTTTTTATAGCTTTCTTCGATAAACATCAAAGCATCCTTATTAAAAAGAGGTAATCGGTCAAGAACATATAATGAAAGTCCGAAATTCTCCCTTTTGATAATCTTATGTAATATCTTATCCGCGGTTTCTTCTTTAAGAACATCCTTATTATCATAATATTTTACGCCTAAACTAATAGATAAATCTTCAAGATTGGAATCAGAATTCTCAATAGAATCTGCCAAATTCTGTTTTCTCCAATATAAAAAAGTCAAAGTATACAATAACCTCAGTTGATAATTATCTATTAGAGATTTTTGACTTTCATCAAGATTCTTCCAAACCATGTCTGTCCAATTATTATCCATGTTTTCTCTCCAACTGCTTACAAAACATGAATTGTCTTTTCCAAATAAATCTTCCACTTTCTTATCCAACCAGGATTTGAGGTTTTCATATTCTGTCAACGGAACACCTCTACCATTCATTTTGATATAAATATCGCCATTGACATCATCAGCACGAAGCGATTCGATCGTGTAATGAAGCTTTTCATCAAACCCTTCAAGCATTTTTACTGCATCATTGCTACCAAACTTTCTGTCAATTGTTTCTAATGTTGAGATACAACCACGCACCGTAGTATCATGACGCCATGCATCTATAAACCAATTCTGTTCTTCAATTTTCACTAATTTATGCTGGGGGGTAATAAGCTCGTTTATATGTTCTGCCATTTCCATACAAAAATCATGTGCATATTCCCGTGTCTGATAAACCAACTTTTGATCCATAACTTTTTTATCCGTTGGGTTATTGATATTAGCTCTGGATATAAGATACATACGTAACAACCACAGGGTAGTCAGTCTTTGCTGTCCATCGATAGGAGAAAAGGTTTCTTTCTTATCATCTTCTATACCATAAATATAATTTAAATCTATACCCTTATCACTATTGAGTCCATCCAATAAATATTCAATAAAAGGCTCTATTTTATCATACTGATTACCTTGTACATAATCCCTTTGCAAGCTAGGAATTACTATCTTTTTAAAATCATTCATATTTGCTCCAGTTTTTCTTTTATATCACCTAAATACTTATCATAATCGTCCTGAGTCCATTCCCCAAGTTTTACATCCAGACCTGTATTGTATGTTTTTAGAAAAACATACAATGTGCACCGAGGTATATATGTCACTTGATACTCATTATTCTGATTATCTATATTGGATGCTGCAAGAATAATCTTTCTCTTTCTCTTATAAAGTGAATTATGGTAACTTCGGTTTGTATGGCGATCCAATAAAACAAGATTTCCCAAGCCATCTTTGTTTTGAGGAGAATTCTTTTCAGCACTGTCTACAATTTCATTATAAATCTGTCTGAACTTCTCGATCTTAGAGCCTTTTTTAAAGAGAACAATTTCATTATTCAGCTCCGGCTTTTTGGCAAAAATTTCCGGATAATCTGCCTTAACCGAAGCAATCCAATCCTCACAATCCTTTTGTTTAGTGAGTGGATTTTCTGTCTGTGATGCAATATGCTCAATATCCCATCTTTGCGGCGGATAGAGCAACTCGAAAGGGAACTGTTCATAAGAGAATCTTAATCCGAGATTCGCTTTTTTAATGGCTTCATAATGAATTAAAATGGTCTGAATATTATGAAGTATAAATATTTTCCTTAGAGTTGCCTTATTTGTATCACAATAAGTGATTTTTTCCCAATCGCCCAAACCAGAAATACTTTCCCTGATTTTACTCTTCATTTGTTCTATACATCCTCTCAAACCTGACTCTTTGTATGCTTTTACCCAATCATCAATCTTGTTATTGCCCTCTGTGTAGGTAAGATACCCCATATAATGGTAAGTATAAGGATTCTTATACAAATCCATTATACGTACAAAATAAGTTCTGCAATCTTTCCAGAACTTTGAAAGATCAGCCTTTTTTTCAGTATACACCTTGTAAAAAGCGGCTTTAGGGTCAGCTTCATAATCTTTCTGATTAATGTTAAGCACCATGTTGAATAATAGATCCATCCTCGAGCCATTATATAATGGCTCGTCGGTTTGAAGCATATACCATAATCTGTTATCATTAAAGGATTCTTCCATTTCAGCATACTGAGCTGCCACTAATGACTTGTCTAACAACCCATTTCTATCAGGTGATTCCTTGTTATCGTCTGATAGCAAAATAGCCTTTATCAGTTCAGAGCATGTCAATTCTATCTTACCACTATTGAGATGAGCAAATGTGGTATGCTTTTCCTCCTCATTAACTTCATACCATAAAAATAAAATATGTTTACCTTCTCCTTTCAGAAGTTTTTTAAAATTCTCCTTTTTATTATCCGGATTATCGATAAAATATTGTTTTATGGCTCCGTACACCTTTGACATATAATACTCGTCTATGTTCCTGTATTCACCTTTTTTTATCTCATCAGACACTGTAATAAAAGAGTATCTATTCAATTCAGAATCATCTCTTTCATATTCAAATTTATATGGATAGGAAGTATTCTTCTCCTTATCATCTTCAAACAATATCCTCCAAAGAATCAAAAGAGTTGTCAATCGTTGCTGGCCGTCAAGAAGTTCATACTTATTATCTCCTTTTTTCACAACTGCCAAAGGTTGCATACAATAATAAGTTTTCTCCTGACCAAAAAATTCTGAAAAATCTTCAAGCATTTGTTTGGCTTGATTTTCTTTCCACTTGTATGCACGTTGCAGATAGGGTATAATAAATGTAACACTTTTCTGACATTCATTGCTGCCATTATATGCATTTATACAATCAAATGTTCTTTTCCTTAACTCACTCATATATTTCAACTGTCTATAAATCATTATTATTTACTTCTAACACTCTCAAATACAGTCACGCACAGATCTCTACATCATCGCATCATCACCGGCACAATGGCGTGCACCTTGCTCTATATATAAAATTACATCAGAATTTATCTGTACTGTCCCTTAACGATTCATAAATATCTTCCATGGTAATGATTTGCCATCACCTATTCCACAATCTAATACATAAGAACTTATGTTAAAGTTAGGCATTAATATAAAAACATCCAACTGCTTTATACAAAAACAATTGGATATTATTTACTTTATTCTGAAAATTCTCTCCATTTTGCTATTTAAGCAACTTAAAATGCTCAAATGTATGATGAAGGCTTAAACCATAACCTCATGTTTAAGTTCATTAGCCCGTTTTTTAACAATTGTTCTCCACAAATTGAATTGCCATAATTCACTGGTTGGAATTTTAGCCACATTTTGTTCCATGACAACTATTATTAATATCGAAATCACCAGTATATTGCTAAGTTTTTTCTGTTTATTGATCTCAGTAAGTATTCTCCAATACTTTGAACACTGCAAAAATAGCATCAGTACCTATGCTTGACAAACACTTTTAACCTATATTGGCGCAGCGGGATTGTTTCGTCTAGGTATAGTCCCCGTCTTGTTTCTACATGAACAGATTGATTACACATGAATTCGTGGATCATCATCCTTCTCCAGATTAGCATCTACCGTCAGCACAAGTATCGTTACATCATCAAAAGATGAATAAGTCATCAGTAGTTTTCTAAGCCAATTTTTCAGTTCATTCCTTAAGAAATCCACACTACCGGTGAGCATAAAGAAGTCAATACTTTTAAAAGGAGTCTGATAATTCAAAAAATATCTGAAATCACTAAAATCAAAACATACCATGCAGCTACCGCTACGAATAACCAATCCTAAAAGAGATCCAGTAAAATCAACTATTCTCTTATCTGCATCCTGGAACAGTCCAGTAAGTGTATCATTATAAATTTCATCATAATCCACTGTATAAAGACCATCAATCATAGGCACCAATTCTTTAAGCAGACTCAAGGCATTCTTCCGCTTCTCAATCCCCTCTGATGAAGGTGGAACAGTGGTCACTAAAAGAATTGCTCTTTACTTCATTTCTTTAGCCTTAATAATAAAATCTTTTATACATCCCTCTTCAGTACAATATCCCAGACATAATACAAACCAAACGCTGTTACAAGTCTATCTTTTAGTACTGTTTCTATAATAGAGCATGAATTCGTGCTTTCATGCTCAAGCATAATGAAATCCCTTCCATTACCAAGATTCTCCTGACCAATCAGATATTTGCCTGATAAGGACAATTACTCCATTTCTTCCTTATTCATACCAAAAGCATACAAATTTACGTCAGGCATGCGGATTTCCACATTTTATCTACTATACGGTTAGCTCCTCCTCCAAGTTCAACTATTGATACGGAATATTTTCTTGAAACCGAAGCTAAAAGTTTTTCATTCTTTTCTTCCATTACTTTGTCTTTTTATAAACATTCTGTTCATTATCTAAGTATTGCAAATCTATGTTCACCGATATGTCATATACAGGCATAACAAAAGGATTTATGCCAAAATACAGATTTTTAAAGAGGTGGCCAGCCGTCGGCAGACCCGGTTTCAAATAGTTCCTACCGAATTTTCTCGATATGGACTGTGAGAACGGTTACTATATTAAACTATCACACAATCATCAACGATAAGGAGATAATAATAACCGTTTCTACAATTACGATACTTCTTACTGAACCCGGCAATCATATCTCCATTCACTCCGGTTCACACCAAAGTAACATCAAGGAAGTAACCCAAGAAGGGATCATCTAATTTTTAGTAAGATCCAACACGCAGATTTCACTCTCGGGTACCTTACGTTAGTGATTTATGCCTCGCTATCTTAACCTATATACGGAAGGATCTTCTGACTTGCCAAGATTATGTACACCAAAAACATTCATGTTACCTACAGAAAGATTTATGATACATATTTCTGAATTAAGCAACGGAACGGATTTGTATCTTTGTTGGAAAACAACAAACCTTTCTGACTAAAACAGCTATTGCCATGAAAAGAATGATCATACTCGTAACCTCGGCACTTCTGAGCTTTCCGATATCCGCTCAAACAAGTTTACTGCAAAAGGAAGACCAGACCACCCGACTCGTCGTTGACGGAAATCCCTTCATCGTATTGGGAGGAGAATTAGGAAACTCTTCTGCGGCATGTACAAAGGATATCGAACAGATCTTTCCCAAACTCCGGCGAATGGGACTGAATACCGTACTCGTACCGGCATATTGGGATTTAACAGAACCGGAAGAAGGAAAGTTCGACTTTACCCTAACCGACAAAGCGATTGAAGAAGCCCGGAAGAATCACCTTAAAATTATCTTCCTGTGGTTCGGCGCATGGAAAAACTCCATGAGTTGTTACACGCCTCTTTGGTTCAAGACCGATTATCGGAAATACCCGCGTGCCATGACTCAAAACGGGAAACCGCTGGAGATAGCCAGTGCTTTTTCTGACCATGTTCTTCAGGCTGACAACCGGGCTTTCACACAGTGGATAAAGCATATAGCAGAAACAGACAAGAAAACCGGTACCGTCATCATGATTCAAATTGAAAATGAAATAGGCATGCTTGAGAATGCGCGTGACTACTCTCCGGAAGCCAACCGAGCCTTTCAGAAAGCAGTACCGGAACAGCTGATGACGTATCTCCGGAAAAATAAGAAAAAACTTCACCCTAAAATGCTGGAAAAATGGGAAACTCAAGGATGCCCCACAGAAGGCACGTGGCAGGAGGTATTCGGAAATGACATCTACACGGATGAAATTTTCATGGCATGGCACTATGCCGTCTATGTAGAAAAGCTGGCACAAACAGCCCGTTCCATTTATAATGTACCGCTATATGTCAATGCTGCCATGAACAGTCGTGGGCGTAAACCCGGTGAATATCCTTCAGCCGGACCATTGGCGCACCTTATTGACATTTGGCATTGTGGAGCCCCATCAGTAGATATTCTGGCACCCGACCTTTACGACAATGGATTCCAGGACTGGGTCGCACAATACCATCTGCATAACAATCCGCTCTTCATTCCCGAAATCCGCTTAACCGACAACAACGGTGTAAGAGCCTTTTACGTATTCGGCGAACACGACGCCATCGATAAGGAGTTGAAGAAACATGCTGATGAGTTTAAGCGTGACATTCTCCATCGAAAACGGAAGTGACTCGCCCCAAGCATCGCTGGTACAAAGTTATGGCAAGCTGAAAGAAATGATGCCTCTGATTACCAGATATCAAGGCAAAGACGCCATGAAGGGTCTGCTGTTTGACGAAGAAAATAAAGAACGCATCCTGCAGGACGGTGACCTGACCATTACGTGCCGCCATTACTTCACCTTGCCGTGGGATCCGAGAGCCACAGACGGAAGCAAATGGCCGGAAGGCGGCGGTATTCTGCTCAGGTTAAACAATCAGGAATACATTGTGGCGGGCAGTGGAATCGTATTGGAATTTGCTAAAAAGACCGAGAAATCGTCCATAAGTACCAAAGAACTTTTAGGCGAAGACGGATTCAAATTGCAAGGTGAAAATTCCCCTGGTAATAATGACAAACTCAGAAAATTTACGGGTAAGCGTTGCGGTTTAGGCTCTGTTGATGAAATAAGGATCAATGATGACGGAAGTTTCAAATACGTTCGCCGGCTGAATGGCGACCAGACACACCAGGGACGTCATGTCCGCATAGGAGTTGGTGAGTATAAAATTCTGCATGTGAAATTATATGAATACGAATAACAGAACGCAAGTTTGCATACTTATGATTGATGGGGCTGCAAAATCATCAAAAGCCCCAAATGAATAAAGTTTCCTTATGATCAATAAGGAGGAATGCACAATGCATAAGATGGAAACAGGTGTAGAATTTAAGAGTTAAGAAAGGAATGGAGGATAGCCTTTTTTGACTCATCCTCCATTCCTTTCTTATTTTAACAAAATAATATGGTCATCACTTATTTTACTCATATTATCAAGCAAAATCAAAGTGAATAAAATTTCTTATATCCTTACTTATCCTATTCTTGGAGGATAGTGATTGGACGGCGTATCGGTAAATATACGTATGATGGTAAAAGGTTCCTTATCCTTGAAAAATTCAATCTCGGAAGAAGGTAATGTCTCTACCTTATGTACAAAGTTCTTGTCCACCTTATACGATTCCACATCCCTCGTAATAAAGAATTTGTTAATCATATACAAGCATGGCCCCGTCACATCCGGACAGAAAGATTTTTTAATCTCCTCCAGCGAAACCAGATCAAACTTTTGGGAAGAAATCAGATTTTGTACAAAAATATAAGATTCTCCATTTATTTCTATTTTATCACCTAAAGAAAGATCCTTAGACATCACAATAGAATCCTGGCCTGCCTCTCCTACACCTCGAATAACAAATGGTTTATGTTCGCGTTTGATATATTCAAATGGGAACTCTTTTTTTTCCACTTTATACAGATCTATGCCAATATCACTTTTAATAAACACATTATTCAGCAACATCGCACAACAAGACTGGTTAAATTCCAGATCTGTTTGAATACCAAGCTGCTCATTCTTGTCTGTAACCCATTTACGGTCACCGTCCTGTAATCCGCCATTCAACAAAGTAGCGTTGGCATGAATACTCCCACATACCCATAACGCCAGTAAAAACTTTAATTTCATACAAATACCTTTCATAAGATACCAATTTAAAATTTACACTCAAACAGAGAACTATTTCAATCGCACTACAACAAAGTTCAACAAAACAAATTATATTTTCCGCTGCCAAGTTAAGAGAAATATTTTATACATACAATAGTTACAACCTTTTTATTATGAATTATATACTTTTGTATATTATTCCTATTTGCAATTGATATTCCGGACTATCAAAGCACACAATATTTATAAAGCAAAAGACGCATAAATCTACTTTTTATGCGTCTTTAAATTACATTTTATTCAAAAGTTATTTTACCACTAAAGGCTTTTATAAGACAAATCCACTTTTGATTTGTCAAAGCATACGATATCTGGCCATCCAATGAGCAGACTTCTCTTTTTCAAAATCTCCACGGTCGATGTCGGAATAATCTTCCAGGGTATGAAGAACAGAGTAATTCCCTCCGTCGTGATGTTGTGCCCAGGTTAATTCCGCCAAAGGAGAATCCGTCAGTTGTCCAATATGATGCAATTCATACGGATCACCGTTCTTGTCATGTGGCGGATAACCTTCTCCCATCAGGTCACGATTACTCCAGCCTCGCCAATTTTCACCATATTCTTTTATCCACCACTCCGGCATCAGGTAATCCGGATCAATCTGAGGCTGGATTAAGGCCGGCTTTCCATTAACAAGAGCTTCTTCCAGTCCGGCACTGAGATATATAGCGGCCTCCTTTTCACTTTGAATGGCATTGACAATAGCAGCTGACCATCCGGTCTTCTGTTGGAGTTGCTGTCTGAACGTTTTCATTTTTTTCTGATATTACAAATGTTTAATTTTTTTGTTTTTTTATAATCAAGCCTGTTGTTACACACTTTTCATCATTCTAATCCGTAAAAATTCCATATTCAGTTAAAACAAGGATTGAAAATAAGTAAACAGATTACTGAAAAAATCAATAACGACCGCACTGAGGTAGGCGACAAGCTTCACCAGATAATAAATAATCACACAGAATACCATAATCATGATACCTGTCCAGACTGCTTTCCGGTTCACTTCGTGAATCACGTCCTTGTCATCTTCTACAAAACCGACAATCAACTCAAAATTCTTCACATAAGACCGATGGAAAATATCCAAAATATCACCAATACAGAAAGGAATCAGACCTATTGCCATATCCCGAAGCACATTGAATATGACCGCCAGGGTCAAAGGCAATGAACGGACTTTGAATGCCGCCAGATAAATAAACGGAAAAACGAAAAACGATGTCAGTGTATCACCAAATCCCGGCGCGAAAAATCCGATGATCGGATCAAGATAGAATTTGTCCATCCATTTGGCAATGTTTTTGGAGGCTTTATAGGATGATGACTGTTCTATTTCCTTCCGGCGTTGCTGCTTTTTGAGCTGCCGCTGCTCTTCTTTCCTCATGGCCTGTTCCATTTGCTGCTTTTCTTCTGCATGGTCAAGACCTAAATCCTGCATGGCCTGACGTCTTCTGTTACTCTGCATCTCACTCATAACTCTATGATTCTGTTTCCGTTTATAAAATCTTCCAATTCTTCTTTACTGATCAGATGACTGTCATTGTCCATCAACGACAGCAGTCCTTTCTTCAACTCTTCATGATTCCGGGCTGTATTGACCTGTTGCAAACTCTTCCTGAGTACAGAACTTCTGTCATCTATGCGTGCCAGATACTCCCGGAAACGGCTCTGCAACGAAAGGAGTTCCTGATTATACTTTTTCTCCGCAATGCGGTTTTGGACTTTCATGGCCTCCAGTCGGACCGCAGCTTCCAGAAAAGCCGCCGTGTCCTGAACAGCCCGGTTACCCGATGCAGCCAGATAATCCTGATCCACCCCGGACATATCGTGTCCGTTTGATTCTGCAGCCGTTGCAGGTTCGCCACCAATAGCCTGATCATGCCGATCCGCCATAGCCGTCTCATGCTGTGATGATTCAACTGAAGTCATCATGTGCCGCACCAATATGGGAGACACATTCGCATTCTCCCTGACAGCCTGAGCAAAAACTCCAATCTTCCGGCTCACTTCTTCCGGTAACCGGATATCCTGCCGGGTGACCGTCACCGGAACGGTCAACGAACGGTCCAATCGAGTACTTGCCATCTGCCGTCCCAAACGCAGCAAACTGACCATGGCCTCCAGATGAGGAAGCATCCTGATACGAATATTCTGGTCAACACGAAGATGTTTCATGATCACCTCGTTCTGTCGGCACAAAGCCTGCTTCAGCCGGCCACGTTCCGCCTGATGTCCCTTCAAGGCCGCCTGTTGCCGGGCCAGTTCATCACTGTCAAGCTTTACATCCACCTGCAGATTCTCATATTGCGTAATGACAGGCTGACAGGCTTTATTCCATTCATAGATATCCCGGTTATATGCTCTGCCTGAAGCCCCGAGAGTCAACAGATTAACCAAGAAGAACGGCTTTGACGGCTTGGTTCGCATGGCTTCCTGATACTGTGCCTGCATGCTGTCCAACAACTGCCTGCATTCCTCTATGCGTGTAGAATAATAACCGATATTGATCTCTTCGTCGCTCATTTCCTGCTCCGTACTTTTCAGTTTGTCCAACAGAACATCACGTTCTTCTTTCAGTCCTCTGATTTCCTCGTTATCATAAAACGAAGCAACAAGCTGCTCCCACTCATCTGTAAGTACCTGACCGGCAAAACGGCAGAAAGCTTCAGCTTGCGGAATGGCCACGTCGTTCAATGACTTGTAAATGACACATAACCGCCCCAGATCTCCTTCAATCAACGAAACATCATGATTCACACTGTTCTTCAGCAAAAGCAGTTCCTGCTTCAGGTTCGCCACCTTCTCCCCCGTTTCCATATAATGTGAAAGCATATTCAGACCGGCCAGTACCAGACCGGCCTGCTTACTGCCCGCGGCCTTGTAAGAAACACTGGCCGCTTTCAGAGACTGGGCAAAGCTATCCGAAATATCAGACATCAGCACGGCACATTTCTCATTGATCTTATTGTAATCCAATTGCACCTGCTGCATCATTTCATGCACGTTCAGATAACCGATTGTCTCAAAATCGAAAAGTTCGGGAGCAACCACCTTTATGGCATCACCGAATACATCCACAAGGATCCGGGCATACCGGCTATAAATATCACAGATATAAGCACGAAGTTTTACAAAATCGGCTATCAGTGTCTGAATCTGCTGCCTGGCTTCATCATAATGGCCAACCAGCGTAGAATAACGGTTAAAGACCGTAGTGGCTTCCTGTCTGACCCGTTCTACGCCCCTTGTACCGATAATGGTACCGGCTAATTGATTACCCGCTCGGAGTACTTCCCCGTGCATCACGTCCGTCACTGATTGCTCCACCGTAGCCACGGCCCGATTCCAGTCTGCCAATCGCTGTCTCTCCACTTCAAAGAGACGGTCGGTATCATTTTCCGCAATCAGTCCGTCGGTCTGGTATTCATCTACCAGGAATCCTTTGCGTTCATTATCATAGAAAAAAGTTCTGATCTTTTCATCCTGATTGAAATGGCGATAACTCTCCCACACCAGCAGTCCGACCTCAAGGCAATCGTTTGGAATCCCCAGTTCCTGCAAGTCGTAAGCCAGATCCGCCCTCGTATAGACCAAATCTCCCTGATGGGCCAGATCCCGAATTTTCTGATAAATCTTTAAATTATCCTTCATTTTCGTCCATTCTGATTATCTACTATATTCATCTTCTTTCCTAAAGCGCAGGTGCATGAGCGCCTTTATTCATACCCTTTGGATGATTGACGCACTGCCCTCCTGTCATGACCATAATGGAAGGAAACTTTTTTCCACAATACTTACAGGTATATTCACGTTTTTCACTGCCTTCATAAAGTTTATGACGTCCCTTGTGACTGCCATCCGGATGACGGGTACAGGTAGCGGAAGTCAACTGGCGGATATCGGGAAAACGTTTACCACAATATTCACAATAAAAATTTTTCTTTTCCATATCTTGATTCTTCTCATTTCCTTTAAACGAAGTAAAGGACAAACATAAAACCGACAAAGACACACACCATAAAAAAAGAAATACTTTGCTTTTCATAGATACCCTTATTTGAAATGACACTTTTGTTATTCATTCAGGCTTTGAGCAAAGGGAAAAGCCCCTGCTCAAACCTGCTTTTCACAGAAACTTGCATGGCAAAGATAAACGATAAATACCGGGAATTAAAGCCAAACAGCAAGTTCTTCATTTATTTCGCCAATAATATTCATAAACAGCTGAATATAAATATTATGCAAAATATCTGTTACTAAAATCCTACTAACAGAGAAAATATCCGTACCCTCTGTCAGCCTCCGTGAGAGTCATGAGATGGGCTTACCATCACCTTTTTCCGGACCTGACTGAATATGGATCTCATCAGCCGGATTTTACTGTCGTCTGCCTTTTCCGGTATCTGGCAATGACAGAACTCATAACCGAACATTCGGGAAAATCCTGCATTAATACCTTTCGTAGGGACGTCAAAATGTTCCTTGACCAACTTCAGGAATATTTCCCTATGCATTCGCAACATACCCGGACCGAAATCAAGCTTATCCCCCATCCGGACAATCAGCTTTTGCTTGGCGCAACGTTTCAGCAATGTCACAATATCCTTGATACCCGCACCGTCTTGTTTCAACGGCACGCTCAATCTGTTATGGTCAACATATTCCATTTTCAATCTGAAAGACTCCACCGCATGTGGATCATTGAAACTTTTTTCAAGCAGTTTCCGCAGCCATCCTACATCCGGTTTATCCGATATGACAGCGTATTTTTCCACCAGCGTTTTCCGCTGTTTCGGAGAAAGCTTCGGCTCCACCCCCTCATTGACAAAGAGAAATGCAGAAATGACCGGAATGTCTATCATGCCAATAAATTGAAGGTCACCATGAGCCAGCAAACAATCCTTCACGGCCTTATTCCAAGCTACCACCACTCGCGGCTGAAGTTCGTTCAGCACGTCCTGAAAGGCTTCATAATCGGCATCAAAAAGACTTTCGTTTTCCGTATACGGAGGGGTATATCCATCCGGCCAGTAATGCTGGATGTAATTGGTAAACGCCACCTGCGCCCAAAACGACCGTTTTTCATCTTCCGAAAGATAATCACGCCTGTTCAACATGAGATAAGTAAAAGCATCGTAAGAAGGATACGGAAAACCTTCTAGATAAGATTCTATCTCTATCGTGTCACTATTGGACAGCTTATAATACGACTGGTCATTTTTGTCTATATAGCACGGACAGGCTCTATCCATACATCTTATTCGGGCACTCGAAGCACATTCTTCCTTCAAATGTCTGCAATCCGCATACGGACAATAAAAATGGGAGCCCAAAATTAAAGTCTTCATGCCATGAAATCCCGTTTCATAATTTTCCCCGATCCTTGGGATGAAAAAATATTTCTTCATAACTCACTCCTCACTGACATAAACTGTTCATGTTTCCGCATAATGACAGTTTTCAAAAATAATGAAATCAGAACAGAAAAACAAATTGGAAACTTACAAACTCAATTCACTTTACTATCAAAGGCCACTAGCCTTGTCCGCGGTCTGCTTTTCTATATATTGGCTTTATTGCCTCTGATGAATGCCATTATCACTATTCTTGATCCGTTGCAAGACGATATATCCCAATGCTGAAACCATCATCACCGCACCAATAATCGGAATCACGGCCAAGATGAATCTCCCCACCACTATGCCTCCGCCACCACTGACCACAGAGCCGCCTCCCAACCACGCGACAGCCGCATTGATACAAGCCTCGCCGGTCAACATACTGATAGGTGTTCTTGCGGATGCCATACCCTGCATGGCTATCCACATCGCCACTGTCTGACCTTCTAAAAACACGGCAAGTCCCATACAAGCCGTGATCACTGCATAAAAACTATTTTTCTTTTTCATATCCATACGTTTTTAAGTACAAAGCAAGCGTATGGTTATGCCAAAACACAGCATAAGAAGGTTTCATGTCTACATAAAACCTATTTTTCAGCAATCTCACAGAAGAAAACAACCACAGTCAATAATACCTTAATCTGTAAAGCATCTATCTCTTTCTGATTACACCGGATATAGACAAACCTATTGTAGGTAGCACTTTCATAAAGTCATACTGCTTACTTTTGTTATATTCTTAACCCTTGTTTTATTGCCACTGTCCTAAATCTAGTATAAATAAAAACAAATCGATACATGAGCAAACCTCGCTTTTCGAATGTAAGATATCTGACAAAGAAATGAAACAACAAATAATATACGTAAATCATTTAGGCATAAACATCACAATTTTCTTTTCATAAAAAGAAGTAGTAGCATCAACTATAATTATACTACTACTTCTCTGCTAAATAGTTTATAAACCATATTTTATTCAATTCTCTCCTGAGAAGCTCCTCCGGCAAGATGCTTAAAGATCGAACCGAAAATAATATACTGAGTATTACCGGATATCGTACCTTCATTCTGTCCCCATAGGAAAGGCCAGTCATCAAAATTCTCAAAGTGGTCGGGCTTACGGAACAGCAATCCGGGCGCCACATTACCGGGGATAAACGAGAAATCCGCACGGTTGTTGCCATAGAAGACCATCTTGGGTCGCGCTGCTCCAACGGCCGCCACAAACGAATAGTTGTGATAGGGATGGCAACCGAAAAGCCAGTTGGCAGCGCGGTAGATATCTTCCTTGGACACGACGTCGGGATAGTAGAAATGAGCAAAGCACACCGTTGTACCAAAATTAAGCAACGTTTCATTGCCGGCCCAGTTGCCTAATCCGATGGGTACACCATAGGGATTATTCTGGTCGAAGCTATGGATATATTGTACATATTGTTCAATATAAGGACGCAATTTCTTACGGTAGTCTTCATCCATATAGGGGATGGCGTCCAGAGCGGCCTGCATGCTGAACCGGAGATTTTGTTTCAAATCCTTCCATATTTCCTTTTCAAAGACATCCAGATACTTCTGTTCACGGGTAGCCGCATAAAGCTGCATGTTGGCGGCCGCTACGCCGAACTGCCGTCCGGAACGGGGCTGTTTTTTACCTGACTGGGCACGCTGATTGAGAAGTTCCTCGGCTTCAGACATAAGACGCTCCGATTGCCTGAGCGCCCGCTCAGACAAACTGTCGTTATAGCCTTTCAGGGCGTGTGCCGCAGCTGCAAACATGGTCGCAGCACGCATGTCGAGTTGCGGATTTCTTGTGGTGAAAGCCCACATGTCATCCGGTCTTCCGCTCCGCTTACCGTCTGCTGAGATTTCAAAAGGTTTGAGCGAAGGATCATAATGCAAACCGTCGGTGATGGATGCTGCATCACCCAAGTGGTGATAATTATCGAGTACGGAATTTGAAAGAGTCGTAGCCATGTGACCGATCTGTTCTGCCTGTGCCACAAGGTTAAGAACACCATGTTCAATATATTGAATAATATAGGGAATACCGTCGGGACGATGCAAATCAACATAGCGCTGCTGCTCGCTCACAAAAGTTTCATCACGCTGTGGTTTGAAAAGTTGCCAGGCACGGATCAGATTTTCCACAACCCTTATATTCGCACCTGTTTCGATATCAAAATCACCGGCATCGAAATAACCGCCAACATTCAATCCGGGTATCTGTTCCAGAGGCTTGTATTTCGTATCAGTCGTATCTCCCTGATAGTGCATGTCAAAATGATCGCTTGGGGGTGCCTGCAGATAGCCTTCCTTAAAAGGCTCGCCATGCCAGACACGATACCCTTCATTGACAAACATGTGATTCATGTGGATCGGCACCCATACATCCGTGGTGGCATCCGTAATCTGATCATATACGCGACTGTCGATAAGGAAATTATTGGTCTTTACGGTATCATATTGTATGTAATAGATTCCTGGCGTCCGGACATCAGAAAAATCGAACTTGACATAATGGTATTTGTAATAATCTCCCCAATCCTTCAGTTGGCCTTCATAGGCTTGCGTCACGGTTCCGTCATCGTGAATCTGCATCAGTCTGGCCGTGGAGACCGGAGTATCGTTCTTGTCCAACTCTATCACGCTGACTTTGGGCTGATCAGGCGTGTAACCAACCTGACAGAAACCGATATTGGGCTTTCGGATCCAGTTTTCGATGGCATGAGGCTCCACAATCCAGCTTACGACCTTACCGGTCTGGCCTGCCGGAAGCAGACTGCGGAGAACGTACCATCCGTTTTGAGCCAACATCCGGCCATCGTAAAGCTGCAGATCGGCGTCGTGGCTGGATACCGTAATCATGTGTTCAGGATCTTCCATCGCCATGGTAATGGTCCGGCCGGTCTCCAGGGGCAGAGGATCAACAAAACGGTCTGTCCCGCGGTCATCATAGGTTTTGAAACCTTTAAACTGTCGGGGTTTCTCACGGTTGGGCAAAGTGACAGTCTGACTGCACGCATAACGTGGGAACCGGTTCAGGCGACCGTCCATTTTGAATGTCTTTAACCAGTATTTAGAAGGAAGGAATTCCATATTCAGTCCGGCTTTGCCGACCAGTTCTTCAGGCACCGGCCGATCTAACCATACCGCTATTTCTACAGCCATACCTTTGGCTGTCACAACAATACGACTGTCAAAATCGTAATCCTCATAACGCAATCCTACTTCAATGCTACGTTTTTCATGATCGACTTTCCTGGTTGTCATTTTGGGAACCAGATCCCACTGTTCCGGTGTATTGTTCAGTCTGATGGCTCCTCCCTGAATGGAGCGCACACCATGCTGGATGATTTCTATTCCAGAATTCTTCTCGTCATTAAAGCCTCCATTAAAACTATTACTGAATACCAGTACATTAACCCCTCTTCGCTCAAAATAATCCTTTTCGTTCAGTTTCATATCCTGCGCCTGAGCAAAGGACGCAGCTACAAGACCTACGGTCAGCAAAACCTGTTTCGTTTTGTTTCTCATTGTGATTTAAGTTTTTGATTAGATCTACTTACTGACAGAGATGTTTAACACATACTCCTGTTTTTATGACACTTTAACTATTAGCCCCAAGCCCCCCCCGATCTCTAAATACGCACGGATGTCATATTTCCAGAATCGGATCAAAGCTGAATTCTTATTAATCAATGTTCTTGCAATATAAGGCAAACACACGATAATAATGTTTACACACAAAAGTATGCACCACAATAATAAAGATAACAGACGGCTAAATGAAACAACTATATATTTTTTAGTCCCCTCCTCTTTTGGTTTCAAGAAAATCCTTATTATAACCTGACACGAAAAATCCCCTATGGCATTATCACGAAACAAGACTTCAACTAAATCACACAGGTATAAAAATAGATGTGGCATGTCTCACGACATGCCACATCTCCTAATTTCAATAGGTATTAGTTTTTAAGGTAAAAAGATTGTTTTCAGAATAACTGATGCAAATATCGGCCTTTCATTTCATCGAACAAAACATTTTTTCATGTTTCTTAGCATATAAATCGGTTTTTTCCAAAAAAGAAGGCTGATCGACCCGACAAATTGGGATATTTTATAAAAAGCATTCAAATTAAATCGTATCTTTGCAAGATAATTAAACAACATAAATGTAATTCGAATCATGGCAACAACAAATAATGAAGAACCTGTAGAAAAAAAAGGACTGAACTTCGTTGAAGAAATTGTATCAGCTGATCTGGCTGCCGGCAAAAACAATGGCAGACTGCAAACCCGTTTCCCGCCAGAACCTAACGGTTACCTGCATATCGGTCATGCCAAAGCGATCTGCATGGACTTCGGTATTGCACAAAAATATGGTGGTGTCTGCAACCTCCGTCTTGATGATACCAACCCAGTAAAGGAAGACACGGAATATGTAGAAGCCATTAAAGAGGATATCCAATGGCTAGGCTTCAAATGGGGTGAAATCTACCATGCCTCAGATTATTTCCAGCAGCTTTGGGATTTTGCCGTACGCCTGATCAAAGAAGGTAAAGCTTACATAGACGAACAAACCAGTGAAGAAATTGCCGCACAGAAGGGTACCCCGACACAACCGGGTGTAGCCAGTCCTTACCGCGACCGTCCTATCGAAGAGAATCTGGCTCTGTTTAACAAAATGAACAGCGGAGAAGCAGAAGAAGGTTCCATGGTACTCCGTGCCAAACTGGATATGGCAAGCCCTAACATGCACTTCAGAGATCCGATCATCTACCGCATAATCAACAAGGAACATCATCGTACCGGAAACAAGTGGAAAGCTTACCCCATGTATGATTTCGCACATGGACAAAGTGACTATTTTGAAGGTGTGACACACTCTATCTGTACCCTCGAATTCGTTCCTCACCGTCCGTTGTACGACCACTTCATTGACGAACTTAAGGAAGGTAAAGATCTGGAAGATCACCGTCCACGCCAGATTGAGTTCAACCGTCTGAATCTGACATATACGGTTATGAGCAAACGTAAACTTCTTGCTCTGGTTAAAGAAGGCCTGGTCAACGGTTGGAACGATCCCCGTATGCCGACTCTCTGCGGATATCGCCGCCGCGGTTATTCACCGGAGGCCATCCGCAAATTCATCGATATGATCGGC
>OJNH01001243.1_pt1 | contig 20785 bp, 19 predicted proteins | sample 1597361 | NCBI WGS metagenome assembly OJNH01 (sample SAMEA2452136, study PRJEB22498) | human gut metagenome | biome: human feces; feature: human gut; material: feces | place: Australia | collected 2012
GTTTGTCTTCCTTTTCTTACTAATTGATTAATTGTTGGCACTTAAATTTCACCTCTTTTCTTATTCTTTGTTTTAATTTTATTAATTAAACCGCAATAGAAATACCTTTATATGGCTTTTTCTATAGCGGTTTATATTTTATCATTTTTAGATTGTTATGTCAATATTTTTATTTTAATTTTTATTAATATTTTCCATCTGTTAATCTTTTTACACTATTTGTTGCAAATATTTTTGTTAGTATATATTTTATCTTACTAAATCCTTTAACATATCCAATTATATCTATACCTTCGTTTTGGAATGCATTTTTACATATTCTTGATATAATTTTTCTTTCTGCTTTGCTTAATCCAGTACTTTCTATGTAAGAAAAATTATATGTTATTGGTATAGTATTATTTATTTTATTTCTTTCTGTTTTTGAAAAAGACATTGCATAATTATATATTAATTCCATTTCATTACAATTATATTTTCTTGCATAAGTACTAATTACTTCACATACAATTGTGTCTATTTTCTTTATTACTGTTTTGTCAAATCTTTTATATTCATTATTTGCATAGCTAATTAATTCTGTTTTTATTTCTTCTCTTCTTCCTTTGTCATTTAATAATGCATTTCCTGTTGATGTTTTTGCAGAATATATTTTTATTTCTTCACCATTGCTTATTTGTGCTTTGTATACAATTTCTCCATCTTCAATTTTTACTATTATATTTGATAATATTGCTTTTTCACATTGCTTTTCTTCACATTTTATTGTTTCTGTTTTCTCTGATGTTTGTTGTTTTTCTGTTTCTGCTATATTTATTGGTTGTGTTTGCTCTGCTACAATTTGTTCTACTATTGCTCTTGCTAATTCTTCTATTTCGTCTATTTGTTTTTGTTCTGTAACTTGCTCTTGTTTACATTCTACAGTTTTATTTTCTGCATTTTTTTCTTCTACACATTCAAATGGTTCTACAACTAATTCTTCTATACTTATTTCTTCTATTGGTTCTATATTTCCTATTTCTATAGCTTGAATTGGTTCTAGTTCTTCTACTTCTATTTTTTCTACTGGTTCAATTTCTCCTATTTGTATTTCTTTTTCTAATAGTGGTAAAACTTTTGATTCTTCTTCACATATCTCTGCTTTTTCACTACAAATAAAACTTGACCAGTCTCCTTTTTCAAAAGCTGTTTTTACTGATACTAGCTCTACAAGTTCATTTTCTACATTTTTTACTGTTTCTTCAATTTTTTCTATTCTTTCTTTATAATTATTACATTGTTTATCTTGTATTTCATCTTCTTGCTCAGCATTTTTAGAAAGTTCTGGTGTTCTTCCAAATCTTTCATAAAACTCTTGTTTTTGCATTTCGTATTTTAAATTTCTTTCTTCTTTTAGTGCAATTCTTTCTTCTAGTTCTTGTCTTTCTTCATCTATTTTACGAACTTTTCTTATTCTTTCTGTTATTAAATTGTCTATCATTAAATTTACTAATTTTTTTACTTCATTAAATTTAGAATCGAGTTTATTTTGTATTTCTTGACTTTGATTTCCTAATTCAGAAATTTGATTTCCAAGCATACAAATTTCTTCTTTGCATTTATCCATGCATAATTGTTTCTTTTCGTTTCTTTTTTCTGCTATTTCCATTCTTTTTCTTTCTATTTCTGCAATCTCTTGTTTTGATTGCTCTGAATCACAAATAAAATTTTGTATGATCTTTTGTATTTCCTCTAATCCGTTCACTTTCCTATCTTATCAAGTAATACGATTACTTAATAAACTCCTTTCTTTTGTTTTTTATTGCATTATATTTCATATTCTAACACATTATTTTTTCTTGTACAAGTATTTTGGATATTTTTTTATTTTTTGTTGTTTTTGTTCGAAAAATGTAATATAAATGTAATACAAATGTCATAAAATTGTAATGTGGTTTTTACAAAAATATGTTAAAATAAAATAAGAGTTTATTATGATGATAAAGAAAGGGTTTGAAATATGAAGCTTAAACAATATTTAACATTCAGTTTACTTACCTTATTATTATTCATTAATTTACAAACGCCCATAATATATGCTACGAACAGTAATGACAATTCTTTGCAAAATAATTCAAAAAAAAGTAATGGGATATTATATATAGAACCAATTATTTTAAAAGATACCCCATCAACTACACAAGACGATACTCAAGAAGAAAGCACAGACACATCAAACACATCAAATTCATCATCAAAAAATGATAACACTGAATTATCTGTTGATGACAAAACTTCACAAGAAACTGAAGATAAGTCAAACACTTCATCAAAAAATAATGAAACAAATAAAACAACCACAGAGTCAACAACAAAAGAACAAAACACACTAAAATCAAATACTTCTACTACATCTTCTGAAGATAGTACAAATACATTATCTACCAGTTCAGATGATGGTGATGATTCTGATGATGATACTTTTGTGGAAGAAGATAACGATAATGATTCAAGCTACACATCAAGTTCTATATCAGATGATGATGATGACGATAGCACAAATAATATTTCAGAATACGACGATGACGAAGATACTGATTCAAATACATATTTAAAGGATGATAGTGATTCAATTCCTTATGCAGGAATTAATGATGTAATATTAATAGCTTTAATTTCTTTAATAATTATTGCTTTAATATTTGGGTATAAAATTAGATTAATGAAAAATATATAAAGTTGTTAATTAAATTTATTTATAAATATATGAAAGGAGAAATACAAATGGAAGAAAACAGAAACTCAGAAAGCAGAAGACGTGGAGATAGAAGACAAGGAGACAGAAGAACAGGACTTGATGACAGAAGAAATTCAAATGTTGAAAAAATAGCTCCTACTATTTTAGCCTTTATGGTTGTAATTATAGTAATTTTAATTGTTATGTGTGGAATCATATGGTTAGTTTATGATAATTTAAATACAAAAATAGAAGACTTAAATAGCACATACAACAATGAACACATATTTGATACTTCTTATGATGATGACGATTTATATAATGATTCTGATGACGAATCTGATATTGTTGAAACAGACTCAAATACTAATACAACAGAACCAGTAACAAACACAAACACAAATCAATAAAAACACAACTCACACATAAATTTTAAAATTCATGTGTGAGTTTATTTTTTAAATCATTTAAACTTTTATCAGCAAGTTTCCCATATTTAACTTTTTTATCTTTAATTTTCTCATTCAATACAGGCACTATTCCAAAATTTGCATTCATTGGTTGAAACTTATCATTTGGAGATGAAATATACTTAGCTAATGCCCCTATTATTGTAGTATCTGGAAATATAATTTTTTCATTTCCTCTATATTTCATACAAGCATTCAAAGCAGTAACCATACCAGATGAAATTGACTCAACATATCCCTCAACTCCTGTTATTTGACCTGCAAAGAATATATTTGTATTACTTTTTAGATTATACGTATTATCTAATAATTTAGTTGAATTAATATATGTATTTCTATGCATTACTCCATATTTTACAAATTCTGCATTTTTAAGACCTGGTATCATACTAAACACTCTTTTTTGTTCACCATATTTTAAATTAGTTTGAAAACCTACAATATTATATATTATCCCATTTCTGTCATCTTGTCTTAATTGAACAACTGCATATGGTCTTTTTGCAGTTCTAGGGTCATCAAACCCAACAGGTTTTAATGGTCCATATCTTAAAGTATCTAAACCTCTTTGAGCCATTACTTCTACAGGCATACACCCCTCAAATATTTCTCTTTTTTCAAACTCATGTAATGTTACTACCTCTGCATTTATTAATTCTATACAAAATTTTTCGTATTCTTCTTTATTCATAGGTAGATTTATATAACTTGCTTCTTGATTTTTAATTCTATCATGCCATTGTTCAACTGTTTCATCTTTTGCTTTTTCCTGCTCATATCTATTACCAAAAAATGCAATATCAAAATCAATACTATCTTTTGTAACAATCGGTGCTGCTGCATCATAAAAATACAATTTATCTTGTCCTGTTATTTTTGATATTTCTTCTGCCATTCCTTGTGATGTTAATGGTCCAGTTGCTATTATTACAATTCCCTCTTTGCTCATTTTTTCTATATTTGTAACTTCCTCATGTATAACTTCTATTAATGGATTTTTTTCAATTTCATCTGTTACCTTTTTAGCAAATAATTCTCTATCAACAGCTAATGCTTGTCCAGCTGGAACTTGTGTCTCATCTGCTATTTTTATTAATAAAGAATCTAAATATCTTAATTCTTCTTTTAATAATCCACATGCATTTGTATGTAAGTTTGATTTAAAAGAATTACTACATACTATTTCAGCTAAATTTTTGTTGCTATGTGCCTCTGTATATTTAATTGGCTTCATCTCATATAATTTTACTTTTATTCCTCTTTTGGCAATTTGATATGCAGTTTCGCAACCTGCAAGTCCTCCACCAATTACAACTATATAATCTTTCATAATTATCCTTTCTATTTTTATTCAAATAATCTCATAATATCCTCTTTAGAAAGTTTACTAATAAATGATGTTTTAGTACTAAGAACATTATCAATAAGTTCTGATTTTTTCTGCTGTAAATCATAAATTTTTTCTTCAATAGAATTTTTAGTAATTAATTTATAAACTTGTACATTATTCTTTTGTCCAATTCTATAAGCTCTATCAGTAGCCTGATTTTCTGCAGATGCATTCCACCAAGGATCATAATGAATAACCATATCTGCACCTGTTAAATTAAGTCCTGTTCCTCCTGCTTTAAGAGAAATTAAAAATACTTTTATTTCTTTATTTTCATTAAATTCATCTACCATTTTAATTCTTTCGTCTACTTTTGTTGAACCTGTCAATTTAAAGTATGTAATAGAATTTTTATTTAATTCTCTCTCAATAATTTCAAACATAGATGTATATCCTGAAAACAATAAAATTTTATGACCCGCTTCTGTGGCATCTTTTATTATTTCTATACATTGTTCTAATTTACTGCTTCCATCTTTATAATCTTTTATAAATAATCCTGGATGGCAACAAATTTGACGAAGTCTTGTAAGTGCTGCTAAAACTTGAATATGACTTTTTTCAAATCCTCTTATATTTATAGTTTCTGCAATCTCTTGTTTTGCTTGAGCTAAATAATTTAAATATATTTTTTCTTGTTCTTCTTTCATTTGATTATTTAAAACTGTTATTGTTTTTTCTGGCAATTCTGTTAATACTTCTTTTTTGGTTCTTCTTAATACAAATGGTTCTATCAACATTCTTAATTTTTTCATTGCTCTTTCATTATTGTCTTTTACAATTGGAGTCTCATATTCTGTTTTAAATTTCTTATATCCGAATAAATATCCTGGCATTATATAGTCAAAAATTGACCATAACTCTGCTAAAGAATTTTCTATCGGCGTTCCTGTTAAAGCATATCTTGTATCTGCTAATATTTCTTTAACTGCTTTTGCATTTTGTGTATTACTATTCTTCAAATACTGAGCTTCATCTGTAATTGAGAATCTAAATTGGTATTTTTTCTCTTTATATACTTCTATATCTCTTTTTAATAAATCATATGATGTTATTACCAAATCGTAATTTTCTATTTGTTCTATCTGTTCTTTACGTTCTTTTGCTGTTCCTCTTATCACAAGTGTTTTTAATTTATTAGTAAATTTTTGTGATTCATTTTGCCAATTTAATGTAAGTGAACTTGGACATATTACTATAGATGCTCTTTTATTTTTTGACTCTTCATCTATATAACCAGCGATAATTGATAACATTTGAATTGTTTTACCAAGTCCCATATCATCTGCTAATATTCCTCCAAATTTGTAATTATCTAATGTTTTTAACCATTTATATCCTGTTTTTTGATAATATCTTAAAATGCCTTTTAAATTTTCTGGTATTACAATTTCGTCTTCTCCATTTTCTTTATCTAATCCATTTATTATTTTTTTATATTCTGAATCTCTATTTATCTCTGTATTTGGAACAGTTTTTAATAATTGGTTTAAATATAAACTTCTATTAATAGGTAATCTTACATTTCCATTTTCTAAATCTTTATAACTTATATCCATTCCTGTAATTAATTTGTCTATAAATTCTATATCAGGATTTTCTTCCAAACTAACAAAACTTCCATCTTTTAATTTATGATATTTTTTCTTTAATTCATATTTTTCCATAATTTCTTGTAATTCTTTAATATCTATATTTAAGCTATCTAAGTTTATTGTTAGTAAATTATTTTCTACTTTTACTCCTAAACTTCCTATTTTAGGTTGTTTAATTTCTTTTGCTTTAAAATTATCTGTTGCCATTACTTCAAATTTTTGCATATATTCATTTATATCACTTAATAAAAAATTATAAATTTTTTTTTCATCAGGAAGTATAAAACATTCTTTTTGAGCATAATACATAAAACCTGTTTTTCTTAACAAATTTAAAGCTTTATTTTCTGATACTACATCTCTAGGATATTTTATTTTTATTTCAGAATGTAATGGATTAAACTCCTCCTCACCATAACAAAATCTTACTTCTGCTAATATATGCTCATTTTCATCATAGTCTAAAAACATTCTTACTCCTAGTTTTTTTGGTTTGTATTGTTCTATTTGTTTTTCATCTATTCCTTTAAATTCTATACTGTCTTTTAATTTTAATAGTACTACAGAAAATAATTCTGGTAACTGCTCTTTTCCAAATATTAATTCTGTTATAAAGTTTTGTTTTAATATTTTTAATAATTTTAATGTTGTTTCTTCATATTTTTTGTTACATCTGTATAATTTGTTTTTAAATAATATATATTTATATTCTTTTCCATATAATATATCAATTTCTCTTATAATGTCTGCATTTTTGTTTAATGTTATTTCATATTCTTCTTTTCCTTTTTTCTTCATAATAAAGTGTAAATCTGGATTTTCATCTTTGAATTCTATCTCTTCTTCATTATATTCTTTTTGAAAACATATCCTTTTTTCTTTTAATATTTCAAATATTTCGTCAATTCCACTGTTATTTAATAATATATATCCCTCATTTATTGCTTTTCCATAATATCTATAATTTGAATTTGCATTTGAATTTACAAATCTTATTATTTCTGAATGTTTTAATATAAATTCTAAAATTCTTTGTGAATCTTCTTTAAATACTTCTTTTTCATGTATAAATTCTAATTTATTTCCATATTTATATTTTTCTGATGTCATCATTCTGTCATAAAATTCTGTTAGGTTTTTTAGTTTATACATTCTTTTATTTCCAATTTTAAATTCTACCCTTAAATTATTTGCATATCTGTCATAAATAAATTTGGGTTCTATTTTTATTTTTTCTCCTATTTCTTCTTTTTCATTTGATAATTCTATTTCTCTCATTTCATCTGAATAAAATTCATTTACAATTTGCTTAAAATTTCTATATTTTGAATCTGTTCTTAATGTTTTATTTAAATTTGCTACATTTGAACCATTTATTATCTTTTCATAATCACTATTGCTAGCAAATTCCATCATTGTTGCTACTATGTGTTTGCATGCAGCATATCTTTGTTGATAATCCGGACATTCACATGTTACATCTATTACTTCTCCCTCTTCTACACTTATATGTGTTCTATATATATCTTGTCCTATTACATGTCCTGTTATGTCAAAATCATTTTTATCATTATAATTGATTTTTTCTATATTTACTTTTCCTGTTTTTACATACAATCTTGCTTTTTGTACTCTTTGATTTCCTGCATCAAAGTACAACTCATTTATTATTTCTTCATTTACTAACATATTTGACTCCTTTGTCTGGCTCATTATTATATCTTATTTTTTATTATTTGGCAATATTTTTTGACTATTATATAAATTTATGTTATAATATTATCATCAAATTTAAGGAGGTATCTTAATGACAACAAACATAACCACCTTTACACCTCTTGAGTCTTCGTTCGTTGAACGGGGCATTGTGAGACGCGCATTGCTGTTTCAGCGCGATCTTTACTCTGTATCAATTCTTGAGTTAGAGCCGAACTCTAAAATTAAGAAGCATAAACATACTTTTGATAATGAAAAATATGTTTTTGTAGATACAGGTAGAGTAGAAGTCTGTATTAAAGGAGATTCTCATGAGCTCGAAAATAATACGGACAAAAAAATGACCGTTTTAGCTATAAAATGGGTCTAATAAATTTGTTTTAATGCGTTAAAAGAAGGAAAACATTTTTATTGTTTTCCTTCTTTTTCTATGTATCAAAAAAATATGTTGCTTCTAAATCTGCTTCAAACATAAGTAATGCTAATGGATATTTAGTATAGGCTATTCCTATTGTTCCATATTGTTCTTTTGGCTCTGTAAATCCCATATGCCAACGAATTGCATATTTTTCTTCACTAGTTAATTTCATATATTCTGTAATCATCATAACTGATTTTTCTCCATGACCATATGGTATTGTATCATCTACTGTATAATATGGCACTTTTTCCCAAACTCCTAATGCATTTTTTGCATTTCTGTAGTCTATTTTATAGAAGTTTGCTTTACATACATCATGTAATAATGCTACTATTTTTAGTGTATCTTCAGATATATCTAATTTTATTGGAGCATTTTTTACTTTTTCTACTAATATCTCATATACTTTCATACTATGTTCTACAAGTCCACCTGCGTAATTTCCATGGAATCTTGTGCTTGCTGGTGCTGTAAAAAAATCTGTATTTTCTAGAAATTTTATAAAGTCATCTATTCCTTCTCTATTTACTGTTTTTAATATTTTTAAAAATTCTTCTTTCATTTATTTTTTCTGACCCCCTGTATTTTTGAATATTTGTAGAATTTTGTTATTTGTTTTCTTCTCTTTTCGATTTTATTATTTTTATAACTTCTTCTGCTTCTTCTTCTATTGTCATTTTTGTTGAATCTATATATATTGCATCTTCTGCTTTTATTAATGGTGCAATTTTTCTTTCTGTTTCTAATTTGTGTCTTTCTTTTATTCCCTCTAAAACTTCTTCATACGTTGTTTTTATTCCTTTTTCTAAATTTTGCTTATATCTTCTCATTGCTCTTTCTTCTACAGAACAGTCAAGAAATATTTTTACATCTGCATTTGGAAATACAACTGTACCTATGTCTCTACCTTCCATTATTATATCATTTTTTTCTCCCATTTTTCTTTCCATTGGTGTTACTTTGTCTCTTACTTCTTTTATTGCTGCAAATTTTGCTACTTGATCGTCTACCTCTGTTGTTCTAATGTCTTTTGTAACATTTTCTCCATTCAAAAATACTAGTTGATTTCCATTTTCTTTTCTTAATTCAATGTTTATCTTTTCTAAAACTGTTTTTATTTTTTCTATTTCTGTATAATTTATGTTCTTTCTTATACATTCTAATGCTACACATCTATACATTGCTCCTGTATCAATGCTTACCAAATTTAGTCTTTCTGCAATTATTTTTGTTACTGTTCCTTTTCCGCTTCCTGCTGTTCCATCAACAGCTACTATAAATCCCATAATTTCTCCTTTCAATACTTTGTATTATTTTTTTGTTAGTATAAATCCTGTTGATATAAATCTTGTTCTATGGGCTCCAGAGCTATCTACTGGGTCATTTATTATTTTTCCATCTACTACCATTACACTTGATGTTCCTCCATCTAAGTTTGTTGCATTATATGCTCCATATCTTTGCATTATTTCTATTAAGTCATTCATATCAGCTCCTGGCTTTGATACAGTTCTTCCATCTATTACTAAAAATAATACTATTCCATCTTGTCTTTGTCCTATTGCAGTACGTGGTGCTGTGCCCCATCCACCATTTCCTAATACTTTAGATGCCTTTCCATTTACTATTAAGAATGGTCCAAATGTTACCCCATCTCTTATTTTCATTTCTTGTGATTGTTTTACTGTCATTTTTCCTAATACAAGTTTGTTGTCTTGTGTGAATCCAATTAATCCGCCTGAGCCATTCCATGTTTTTGATGTTATTAGCTTTCCTCCAGAATATGTTATTCCTAATGGGTTTGCTCCATTACTATTAAAATTAGGATCTTCAAATCCTCCTCCATTTATAGCAATTAATGCGTCATTATCTTTTGCCATTTGAGTTAAATATTGTCCACTTGTTCCTAGTTTTTTTGTATATACAGTTTTTATTCTTGATGGATCATATATTACTGCTAAATATCCACTATATCCTTTTCCTTCTATTTCTATTATTTTATAATCATTATTATTTGGATCTTTTTCTAATACTGCTTTTTCATATTCATTTGCATATTCTTTTTTACTTGATGCTTGATTTACTATTATAGTATTTGTATTTGTTATTTCATCTGTTTCTTCTACTTTATTTTTAGCTAATACTTCTTGTATTGTTTCGTCATCATAAAACCATGTAGCTAAATACTGATGTGTCATTGTTGTCATAGCAGTTGTTATTAACCATTCTCTAAATCCAGAATAAGGTCCATATAATAAAAATCCTCCTGATGATATTCCTATTATTGCTAATATTATTAATACTAATAGTATCTTCTTCCAGCTTCTTTTTTTCTTTTTTTCTTTTTCTTCTCCATCTTTTCTTAATGCCTTTGGTATCTCTTCAATTTCCTCAATTTTTTCCTTTTTTTTCATTTTTTCATCTCCATCTTTTGATATCTCGTATATTATAACAATTTTTTTTATTAATATCAATATTTATTTTAAATTTTTATTTTCATCTGTTTACTGAATAATGATTTATTTTAAAATGATACATAAAAATACTTGAAATATAAGCTTTTAATAAAATGACAAATGTGATCGAAAAATAACCAACTAATATTTTATATTAGTTGGTTATTTCTTTTTTACATACTAAATGACATTTCAAAATTCAAATCTTCATTTAATTGCATAACTATTGTAACTTCTTTTGTTTCTTTATTTTCTCCTGTTAAATCTGTTAATTTTATAGTGAATACATATAATTTATCTCCTTTTTGCTCTACATCTTCATATGATACTTTATTATATGTAAAGAAGTTGTTTTTTACATAGTTTTCAAAACTTTCTTCTGTTTTGAAATAATTGTTTTTATAGCTTTGTGCTAAACATTCATATGATGTTTTATAGTCTTGTCTGTTTATCATTTGGAAGAATTTATCAATATTCATTTGACATTTATATGAGTCTTTTGAACTGTTATATGTTTCTTTAAATTTTTCTGTTGCTATTGTATATGTGTCTAATTTTAATGAAAAATCTAAAGGTGAAGTTTGTTCAAAAATATATAAATTTTCATACTGATCCTTACATACATATTCTGTGTTATTATCATTATGATTTACAATATAACTTTTTAGTTTTATCTTATTTAATTCTTTTTGATTACTATTTATATAATTTATAAAATCTTGATATGTTCCAAACCTCTTATTTCTATACTCTTCATCTAAACTGTTATAGACATATGATGGATCATTTGTTAAATTTTCTCTAAATCTATTAACATATTCTTTACTCATATCTTCTTCTGTTTCCATTGTTTCTTTATATGTATTATATTCTTTATTTTCAATTGAACCTTTTTCATATAAATCTAAATTTTTTCCCTCATTTAGATCTATGTTTTCTTGTTCTATATATTTTTGAGGAACAATCAAAAATGTATCATTTTTAGTATCCATTAAAACAACAATAGAAAATTGTTCTTTTTGATAACTTTCTCTGTCAATAAAAACTCCATTTGCTATATATGCTTTAACATTTATATTATCTATATCATCATCTGATTTAACTTTTTGTGTTGAAACATATACACTATCTATTCTAATAATTTTATCTGGAAGTCCTATTTTTTTATATATATTATTAGCATTTAAGTCTAATTTTTGTATTACAAATTCCGGCATTATATTTAATAGCTGTTTCTTTTTTAATTCTAAATTATTTTTCTCATTTTCTGGAACTTCACCATATAAATCTGCATAATATAAATAATTTGAACATGTTTTATAATTATCTATACACTTTGATACATTAAAAAATTCTGCTTCTGTTTCTATCTTTTTTATTATATTTGATTCATTATCAGCTACCATTTTTTGAAGATCTTGCTGTTCCTTTGCTTCTGCTTCTATCTTATCATTGTCTTTTTTTAAGGTCATTATTGATATTGATAATACTGCTATAATTATTAATACACATATAATTAATAAAACAACTATCATCTTTTTTATGTTTTTCATATTTTTCATATTTTCTATCTCCTATTTAGTAAATCTAAATACTTTTGAAAAAGCACCTTTTGCACCTTGTGATATTTTAACAACATCTCCTGTTTGTGGTGCATGTATATATTTATCATTTCCTAGATATATTCCCATATGTTCTTTTCTCCAAACTATATCTCCTGGTTGTGCATCATTCCAAGAAACTTCATTACTTGTTCCTATATATTTTTCATAATCATAAGTCGTACGTGGTAATGATATTCCATTTTGTGCATATACCCATTGTACAAGTCCAGAACAGTCAAAAGTATTTGGTCCAGTTGCTCCATATACATATGCACAGCCCAATTTACTTTCAGCAACACTCACAATTTTTTTGTTCTTCCTACTTGTTGAAGGTTTCTTTTGATTTGCAAATTTATCATAATATCTTTGTGCATGTGATGCTCTTTCAGAATAATTTTTAACTGCTGGATTTTCAAATATATCACAAAATGCATTACTTGCTTCTGAAACACTTCCTGCATTTATCCATCTTGAATATCCTCCTTGACTTAGTTCTGTTAACAGCCATTTAATTTGTATTTCTTCATCTCCAATGCTAGCATTTTGACTTTTTGCTAAATCATATAGCCCTTCTTTTCTTGAATACCATGTCCATTGTCCTAATCCATATCCTCCTCCTCCGAGGTCCATGATGTATAAAATCATTTCTGCTAATAGCACCAGAATCAACACTTGCTGTATATTGTTGACTAGTTGCATAGTTTGCTGAATAATCCCCTTGTACTCTACATGCAATTACACCTGATTCACAATAAAAATTTCCTAATGCTCCTGCTGCTGCATACTTGCTATAACCCGCATCTAATAGTGCAAACCATATTTTTTCCTCAAAATTGCTTCCACTTATATCTACAACTGAAGTAAATTTACTTGTATCATATTCTCCAAAATCATAACTCAATATTCCATAATCATCACCAGTCGCCTTATATAACAAATATTTTACCAAATCAAGATCTGGTTTTCCATTATTTTCTATAATCTCGAATAGCCAACTTGTAATTGAATTTATTTTTCTTCTTGCTTCTGTATTTGATTTTTTCTTATATATAGTTACAAAATTTACTTCTTTTGGATTTCCGTCTTTATCTGTACTTGCATCAGTTTTTTCTTTCAGTGTAGGCGTTCCCTCCGTATATTTTTTTGTCTCTGTAGTATTTGTAACTACCTCTGATATATTTATATATCTATTATAATATTTTACTGCATATGTCTCAAAAAAGCTTATTGTTGCCGGGTCAAAATCGTCACCAGCACTTGCTGCAGAACTTGAACTTGTATTTTTGGCAGATGCTTTTTGTGTTATTTCATTAATTATTTCTTGTTTATACTGTTCCGTAAGCTCACAAGAAAAAGATGTTCCTGTGCTAGTTGGACTTGCTGGATATTCTTGATCTGCATGTCCTATCGAATTTCCAGAACCTCCTCCACTTACTGTTGACTCATAAGTATAATCATTCGAATAATCTACAATCCATGTATTTGCTTTAGTTAATACTTGATTTATTGTATTTGTTTGAGTAATTACCGTTTTTGTTGTACTATATTGACCTACTATATCTTCATGTTCATGATTAGTTGTGCTCCTTGTTGCACTATATTCACCAGAAGAACCAACTATTGCAATATCAGCCTGTGTTTTACACTGTTCATCATATTTCCATTCATCTATATCTGTATTTACTGTTAAATTATCATATATTGTAACTTGTATATCACTATTATAAACTAAGTCTGCTAAATCAAATACAAACTCTTTTTCTTCTCCAGTAACCAATAGTGCCCATAAAAAATCGAAAGGCATAGTATATTTATCAACCATCTCTTGATAATTTACAGTTGTTGTTGTCATCGAATATATATTTCTATTGCCATATCCAGCTACATCTGGATCATTTGTTGCAAGACTTGTTGTAGTCTGATTCCACGTTGCTACTACAGCAACATAACTTGAAGTATTAGCTATACTCTCATTTGAGTCACTTGAGTTATTATCTGCATCAGCAACTCCAGAAGCATTAGCATTTGTTACTACAATATAATCACACCCTTTTAATACTTCACTTACATCAAACCACCCCTCATTTGTGCTACTACTAGGGTTACATATATATATTTGTCCATCTGAATTTATATCTACAATAGTCATAATATGACTCTGGCTTGTAAAAATAGTACTTGAGTTAACAGAAACCAACATTACTTTTCCATTTTTTAAATTATTTTGTATATCAGAAGCTGAAGGTCCCCATATAATCTCAGAAGCCATACCTCGTGATTCCATTTCCTCTTTTAAATATTCAGCCCCCGTATATCCGATGTCTATCATACATAGATTTTGCTGTCTCTGCAGGTGTAACACTCGCATCTCTTAAACCACTAGTTAATATTGCAACTGAAGTTGGTCCACAACCAGAACTTTTTATAGTACCAACAGGATTACTTTTCCAATAACGATTACCACTATAACTTCCTTCATATTGTTTATAACATTTATATGTTATACCTGCTGATGAAGTATATTCATTATTATATCCGTCACCATCTACTTTTGTTAATGTTGACTTCTGTGTATCATTAGATTGTGTTTGACCTGTTGTTCCCTTAGTAATTGCTGATATTATTCCATCATACCAATCTTGATAACTATTTAGATGTAATCCATCAGTAGTATTCTTTAATTTTCCGTTACTATCTGTTACATTTGAAGCAATAGATAAAAATGTAACATTTTCTGTTTCATCACAATGTTTTTTAACAATTTCATTATAATTTTCTATTTGATCATTTGTTACAGGTCCAGAATATTTATCTGGATTAACTGGAGACACTTCTACTACATATATTGGCTTACCAGAATACTTACTTGCTAACCCATCTATTAAACTATTCATTTCTGAATAAGAACTTGGATTATTTACTCCTAAATATAAAACAATAGCACTTGCATTATTTTTCTCAGGTATATTTGAAATACTCATTTCAGGGCTTCCTGCATGTTTACCTACTTGTCCATAAAAATATGATGTTTTTGCTACTCCTGAACTCTGTAATCCTGCAACCCACGAATCTCCAATAAAATACAATTTAGATTCATTAACAGCATTTCCAGAATTTTTTGTAGTTGAACTACTATTTGTTTTTCTTGTTTTTGATGAAGATGATTTTCTTAATGTAAAATGGCTTAAAGCTTCCTTTTTGGCTGAGTTATCCCCATTATTATTATATGCATCTATCCATCCTTGAAAAGTTGCAGGATCAGCATATTTCATAGTTTCTGTCTTCCCATTTTCATTTGCTCTTTTAAATTTAACAATTCCTTGCAAATCATCTTCATTATCTACAATATCTTTCCAATTAATTTCTTTATCAGGATTATCTCTAGTATCAGGATATTGTGTAACTATTTCTGCTTTCATTAATCTTGCTAGCTCTTCAGGTGAGTCTAAATATTTATCAACTCTACTATCATTTTTTTTCATTTTTTCCCATAAATCATTTACAGTAGTTTTATTTTTGATAGTTCCATCTTTTGCTACTTTAACTGTAGATGCATATGTTGAGGCTGCATAAGGAGTACTTCCCCAATCATCTTCTTTATATGTACCATCATCTATGGTAATCCAGTAAGTTACCCCAGCAAAGAAAATAAGAAGAATTATTATTATTAAAATAATTGGTACTACTAGCCTTAATGAGCTTCTTAAAACTTTATTTATTCTTGCCTTTATATTTTCATCCATATCTCCACCTCTTTTCTTATTTCATTTTATACATCTGCTCTAAATTCCATTATTTCACTTAACTGTCCATTTTTTAATATAATATTCGAAAATACAATATTTTCTATATTTTTAGTTGATACATATGTACTATAAAATTTTATAGTTATTTCTTTTGTCTGTCCTGATTGTATTGTTAATATCGGTGTTGTTAATTCATGATTATAATATGAATATTTGTTTCCTTTACTATCTTCTAGATATAATGTTTTTGTATTACTTACATTATCTAATTGCATAATATCTTCTGTTTTATTTGTTACCTTTATAGTATATTCTTCATAGTCTTTGTATGTATTTTTTTCTACTACTTCTACGCTCATATTATCATCTGTTGTTGTTTTATCCACCTTAAAATAACCAATATAATTATTAATATTTAATTTGTATTCATCATCAACCTTTTTTACTGTAATATAATCTTGTTTAGAATAACCATTATCATTTTTTCCAGTTGCAAGTAAATCTCCTGTTATATTAACCCTATACGTATCTCCAACCCAATTTTCTATAATATAATTCCTTTTTTGTCCACTAAAAATATTTTTGTAATAAGATTGTTCAAAACTATTTACATCTTTATATATTTGTTTTTTACATTCATCTGTTAATAAATTATAAGCTTTTTCTAACTCATGTTGATTACAATATGACATAAATTCATTAATGGTGTCTGTTTCACTTTTTAATTTCTCAGTTTTTATACTGTCTCCTGTTACAGCAGATTTATCTGATACTACACTTTCAATTACTTCATTTTCTCCAGTGGTAATTTGATTTGTATCACTTATTTTTTTATTATTATTTCTTTTAACAAATAAATTCATTAATTGTATTATTATAAAGATAAAAACAATAATACCTAATACCTTATAAATTTGATACTTATTCTTATAAAAAAAACTCCTTAATCTATGCATAATATAACCCTCCAAAAATAAACATACCTCTTTATTTTATTATAAAATAAAGAAATATTTTTTTCAAGTTTTTTCATCATTTTTCTTCCATTTTCAACATTTATATGCAAAAAAATAATGAACTTTATTTAAAAGTTCACTATTTGTAATACTATTTTTTTATCCTATATTTTCTTTTATCTTATTTGCCTTTTTTCTAATTCTTTGTATTGCGGTGTCAACAGATTTAACTTTTGTATTTAGTTTAGTTGCAATACTTGCATATGTTTTACCTTTTTCATATTCATGCAAAACTTGTAATTCAAAATCACTTAAATTTTCTTTTATTTTATTTTCCATGTTTTTAAAATACTCTCTGTCTGCAATTATATCAGATGGATCATCTAATGCCTTTATATCTAAGATGTCTATTTTATCCATATCTTCATTATCATCATATGCTGCAGCATTTAAAGATACTGATGAGTTTAATGGGATGTGTTTTTGCCTGTTAGAATTTTTAACTGCTGTTATTAGTTGTCTTTCTATACACATATTTGCAAATGTTTTAAATGAGTTCTGTTTTTGAGTATCAAATGATTTAACTGCTTTGTATAACCCAATAAGTCCTTCTTGTACTATATCCTCTTTTTCTGCTCCTATTATAAAAAATTTATTTGCTTTCATATTTACAATATCATTGTATCTTTTCATTAAGCAATCTAATGCTACTTTATCATCATTTTTTATATTTTCTATTAATTTTTCGTCTGTCATTTGTGTATATTCATTTTCATTAATTGAAAACATATTTTTTTCCATTGTTATGTCCTGTCCTCCTACTAAATATTAGTGATATTATATATGTAAAATCTTTATAAGTCAAGGTTTTAAGCCATTTTTTAATTTATTTTTTCTATATTAATTTCTTCATTCATAATATTTTTTGCAATAATTTCAAACTCTTTTTCCGGCTTTGTTAAATATATCTTCTCTTCTTTATCAAATTTATTACTTTTCAAATTGTTTATACTTAAATAATTTTCTAAATATTCAGCAACCATAACTCCTGTATTTATAAGTTCAACTTCATACTTTAATTCTTCCCTTATTATTTTTTCGTAAATTGGATAATGTGTGCAACCTAAAATTATCTTATCTATATTTTTTTCTTTAAATGGTTTCATATATTCTTTTATTATTTTTCTTCCCTCTTTGCTTTGTGCTTTTCCCTCTTCTGCAATCTCTGCAAGCATTGGACATGCTTTGCTTATTATTGTAATATCTGAATTTTTTTCTTTTAATTTTCTTTCCCATGCTTTACTTTTTATTGTTCCCTCTGTTGCAATAATTCCTATTTTCTTATAATTTTTTTCTTTTACATATTGCACTGTTGGTTCTATAACACCTATTATTGGTATATCAAATCTTCCTTTTAATACATCTATTGCTTGACTTGTTGCAGTTCCACATGCTATTACAATAGCTTTCACTCGTTTTTTTATTAATGTTTCTACATTTTTTTTTGCAATTTCAATAATTTCTTCTTTTTCTTTATTCCCATATGGAAAGTTTTCTGTATCCCCTAAATATATAATACTTTCTTTTGGCATTTTTTTTCTTATCTCTTTATAAACTGTTAATCCACCTACACCTGAGTCAAATATTCCTATTGCACTATTATTCATTTCTTCCTCCCTCTTTTATTATTATAATATATTTTTTTAAAATATACTATAAATTATTCTCATTTCTTTATTTTTTTTCATACTATATATTAATCTTGGCAAATGCCAGAAGAAAGGAAGTTTTTAATATGGAAATGATTGAAAAAAAACCTGATATGCATCCTATAGTTGATATAGATGGTTTTATTGCTGATGGCAAACAATTTGATTTAGATATAACTCTTGCAAATGATCGTAGAGATGTTATTTTTGGAGTTGTTAGAGACACTTTTAAAGAACCAGTTAGAGATGCTGTTGTAAAATTAGTAGAAGTTGATTTTAAATATGGTAGAAAAGAAATAAAACCTGTTTCTCATACTTTTACAGATAAAGAAGGCGAATTTGTTTTTGGACCTCTTTGTCCAGATAAAAAATATGCTATCCAAATTTGGAAAGATGATGTGAAACATGTTAAAATTTGCGTTAGAACTCACAATGATTCTAAATGCCTAAGAGGTGTTGATATTGATTGTGGTCATAAAGATGAACATGACCCTTGTGATAAACATTGTGATAGATGTGATGATAAATACCAAGAAAACATTGAGCTTGATGCAAAATAATCTATTTTAATTTTTTATACTGAAAAAAGGCCTCTATATGAAGCCTTTTTTCCATTATACAGCTTTAAAACAACTACATTATGCCTACTTTTTTAGCCCATTTTTTTCCTGTTTTAGCCATCTTTTTTGTATTAATATCATTATCATTCCACATCATTAAAACACTTGTAGTTATTAAGCCACCAACGACTAAACCTTTTACAAATTTCATATTCATTTTACCTCATCCTTATAAAATTTTTTATAATTCAAATTTTAGTATATTTGATTTAACTAAATTTAGTATTGCTTTTTTTATATAATTTATACTCTTTTATTAAGGTATATATTTCATGAATGGCAATTATTGCCAAAAAAATCCCAAATAATTTTCTTAGTTTCTGTACATCTGTATTTATTGATATTTTTGCACCAATTACAGCACCGATTGCACCACAAATTGATATTACTATAGCTAATTTAACATCTATATTTTTATTTTTATAATTAACAATTATTGCTGAAATTGCAGTAGGAATAAAATATATTAAATTTGTCGCTTGAGCCATATGTTGCTCCATTTGTGTAATTGATGTTAATAAAAATATTAATATTGTTCCTCCTCCCATACCAATTCCACTAAATATACCAGAAATCATTCCAATTAATATTTGTATCATCTCAAAATCTCCTTTTATTAATTTTAAACTAAAAATAACATTCTAAAAGAATAATATATAATAAAAAAAACAAATGCAATTTTTAATATATAGTCTGGTACTTTTTTTAATAATTTTGCCCCTATATATCCCCCAATAATTCCACCTATTGCACAAACTAATCCCGCATTCCAATTTATATAATTATTTCTATAATAAAAGAAACTACTAGCTATTACCATTACTAACATACAACTTAATGATGTTGCCCTTGCTTTTTTAGGTTCAATCTTTAACATATATATAAATGCTGGTACTAATATCATTCCTCCTCCAGTTCCAAATAGTCCACATATAATTCCAGCTGATAATCCAATTAATATTTTTTTTAACATGATTTCTCCTTCTCTGTATCAGATTTAAAGTAAAAAAATTTACCAATCGATATACTCTCTTGGTAAAATTTTTTCCATTTTTTTATTTTATATTCTCATCTTTTATATAATACTTTGTTCCTAACATTTTATCTGGTAAATATTGTTGTTTAACCCAATGTCCTGGAAAATTATGTGGATATAAATATCCCTCACTATATCCAAGTTCTTTCATTTTTTCAATAGGTGCATTACGTATGTGCATTGGAATTTCTCCTGTATCTTTATTTTCAACATCTTCTAATGCTTTATTTATTCCCATATATGTTGCATTTGATTTTTTACAATTTGCTACATAAACTGCTGCTTCTGCAAGTATTATTCTAGCTTCTGGCATTCCAACCATATGAACTGCTTGCATTGCAGATGTTGCT
>OJNH01001253.1_pt1 | contig 20630 bp, 22 predicted proteins | sample 1597361 | NCBI WGS metagenome assembly OJNH01 (sample SAMEA2452136, study PRJEB22498) | human gut metagenome | biome: human feces; feature: human gut; material: feces | place: Australia | collected 2012
CACCTTCACCATCTCTGGTGGTAAGGCTACCGGTGTTGAAGGTGTAGAGGCAGAGAACGGTGCCAAGGCAGGTAGCGCAATCACCGTTGACGGTAAGGCTGCTTCTTCTCTCCGGAAGGGTCAGATCTACATCATCGATGGCAAGAAGACTAAGTTCTGATTGAAAATTAAAGACATGATGGCATGACAGCCATGCCGTCATGTCTTCCCCGAAGATAAAAGTGGGAAGTGCATAATAAGGTGCACTTCCCACTTTCTATTTTCCTCCTCTTAAAACTCTTTTTCAACAGTCTGTCCCTGCCAAATCCCGAAATCTCTTTTGTCAGCTTTACAATATATCCGCGAGCTACACGTTATATAAGACATGAGCTGGACAAACAACACCAAAGAAATAAAATACATACTCATCTGTGCTGCCGTGATAATTGCAGGCATTTCATTGGCATACTCCCATTTTCTGGTCAAAAACCTTGAAAGAGATGCCAACGACAAAATGAGCATCTGGGCCGAAGCCATGCAGACACTCAACAATGCAGACGAAAACACAGACCTCAATCTTGTCTTGAAAATCCTTGACACAAACAACACCATACCCGTCATGGTGCTAAACGAAGACGGAGACGTAGAAATTACCCGCAACATAGACTTTTCAGACCTCACGCCCGAAGACTCCCTGAAGAAAATAGCCAAGGAAGTCCGCCACATGAAACACAACGGCTACTCAATAAAGATAGCCTACAATTCGGCTCCAGACTCTGACCAGAAGTCACAAGACTCTTATCTGGAGATACTCTATGACGACTCCGTAGTACTTAAGCAGCTGTCAGTCTACCCCTATATACAGATAACCATTCTTTCACTCTTTGCCATAATAATAATCTTTGTCATTGTCAGTTCGCAACGGGCAGAGCAAAACAGAGTATGGGTTGGACTGACCAAAGAAACCGCCCACCAACTCGGCACACCTATTTCTTCGCTGATGGCATGGGTGGAAATCATGCGCGAGACATATCCCGAAGACCCCATCATACCAGAATTCGGCAAAGACGTGGACAGACTGAACCTTATCGCCGAGCGTTTCTCGAAAGTGGGTTCCTTGCCAGAGCCTAAACCAGAAAACATCAACGAGGTCATTTGGCACGTTGTCAACTACCTGAAACCCCGTTCGTCCAGCAATGTGAAGATTACATGCAATCTGCCACAAAAAGACACTAAGATAAAGATGAATGCTCCACTCTTTGAATGGGTAATAGAAAATCTGTGTAAAAACGCCATTGATGCAACTGAAGGACGTGGGCATATTGAAATAACGGCAAAAGAAGAACACGACCGCTTTGTAATAGAAATTAGTGACACCGGCAAAGGTATAGCAAAGAACAAATTCAAATCCATATTTGAACCAGGCTACACAACAAAGAAACGAGGTTGGGGCTTGGGGTTGTCTCTTGCAAAGCGTATTGTCGAGAAGTACCATAAAGGCAAAATATTTGTAAAGACATCAGAGATTGGCAAGGGGACTACTTTTCGCATAGAACTTAGAAATGACTAATGCTATAGACGATATGCAACATCACGAACGATTACATGCGTACATTTACAACAATAAAGACCTAAAATACGTTTTTCCATCACACGAATGCCTTTATTCAATAAAAAAGCACTAACTTTGCCATTCAAAAGAGTGAGACGATGTCTATCTATCTTGACTTGAGAGCAGCATACGCACCAGCGCAGACCTTCGAATATGCCATAGACGACAGCATGTTTCAAGCTGTAGATAACTCTATGGCCAAAGGTGGGAAATGCGTTGCAACGGTAACTGTCGCTCGCAATGCTGACGGATTGGACTTGACCTTTAATATAAGAGGGACTGCCACCGTTGAGTGTGACTATTGTCTGGAAAACATGGACATTGACATCAACAAGACAGAGACATTGAAAATTCAGTTTGCTGATTACAACGAAGATGCAGAGGATATTGTATATATAACCCGAGACACGGCGAAAATAGATCTTTGGCCTTTCATCTATGACTTCATTGCCTTGGAAATCCCTCTGACCCACACACACCCGAGGGGACAATGCAGCAAAGAGATGCTCGACACACTCGGCAAATATATGGTTTCGACCATAGAAGAAGGAAACTGACTTTAACGAAAACAAACACAATTAAAATAACAGAAAAAAATGGCACATCCTAAAAGAAGACAATCAAAGACAAGAACCCTTAAGAGAAGAACTCACGATAAGGCTGTTGCTCCTACACTTGCCGTTTGCTCTAACTGTGGAGAACTCTATGTTTACCACACAGTATGCCCATCATGCGGATACTACAGAGGCAAGGTCGCTATCGCCAAGGAAGTAGCAGAATAAACTACAAAACCGTTCTTTAATTTTTATTGACATGGGAAATATTAATGCTGTCATAACTGGTGTCGGCGGCTGGGTGCCAACCTACATTCTTGACAATGACGAGATGTCACATATCGTAGATACCAGCGATGAATGGATAATGGAACGTATAGGTGTAAAGACACGCCATATTCTCAAGCCAGAAGAGGGTGTCGGTACATCTTTCATGATGACAAAAGCCGTCAGACAACTGCTTGACAAGACCAAGGCAGATCCAGACTCCATAGAGGCAGTAATCGTCGCAACAACAACTCCTGACTATCACTTTCCCTCCACTGCATCATTAATTATTGGCAATATCGGTCTGAAGAACGCCTACGGCTATGACCTTGAGGCCGCATGTGCAGGTTTCCTTTATGCCATGGAACAGGGCGCCTGCCTGATACGTAGCGGAAAATACAAAAGAGTCATTGTATGTGGTGGTGACCAAATGTCTTCCATGACAAATTACCAAGACCGCAACACGTGCCCAATCTTCGGTGACGGTGCTGCTTGTGTCATGATGGAGGCTACAGAGGAAGACTACGGATTGATGGACAGTTATTTACGCGTAGACGGCAAAGGATACGACAACCTTCACATGGCAGCAGGAGGTTCCGCAAATATGCCAACCCACGAAACGGTTGACGCGCGGCTTCACTATGTCTATCAAGAGGGACGCACCGTGTTTAAACACGCCGTGACCAACATGAGCAATGCCGTAGAGACTATCGTCAAGCGCAACAACCTTACAAATGAGGATATTGCATGGGTAGTGCCACATCAGGCAAACGTGCGCATAGAAAGTGCTGTTGCCAGACGCATCGGAGTAGACGAAGACCATGTCATGATTAACATTGACCACATGGCTAACACCTCTGGAGGAACCCTTCCTCTTTGCCTATGGGAATACGAACCCAAGCTCAAGAAAGGTGACAAACTTGTTTTCACTGCATTCGGTGGCGGTTTTTCATGGGGAGCAAGCTACATGATTTGGGGATACGACGGAAGCAAGTTTGCAGACACACCCGCAGAATTCTACAAGGAAGGTGTAATTAGTCGTGAAGACTGGTATGCTAAGAGACACAACAACAGCAAATGAATCCGACTATAACAAGCTAATCACGCAATCGGAAACAATCGTCTGCTGACAACAATCATACAGAAAACGCATCGCCACTTCCTGACTACGGTGCGTTTTCTTTTTAGGTTTGACACCCCCTTCTTAAAGGTTATACTAAATGGCACATAAATCTGGTTTTGTAAATATTGTCGGAAACCCCAACGTGGGGAAATCGACTCTGATGAACATCTTTGTCGGAGAGAAAATCAGTATAGCAACATTCAAGTCACAGACGACACGCCATAGGATAATGGGAATCGTCAACCTGCCTGACTACCAAATCGTCTTTTCGGACACCCCGGGAGTGTTGAAACCGACATATAAGCTGCAGGAATCCATGCGTTCGTTCAGCGACAGCGCATTGACCGACGTTGACATTCTTCTTTACGTTACTGACAGTATTGAGAGCATTGAGAAAAACGCCGATTTCATAGAGTCGGTCAACAGGCTTGCCAACACGCCAAAACTTGTATTGATAAACAAAATAGACCTTATCAATCAGGAAAAACTGAATGAACTTGCAGACACATGGTCAGAACTTATTCCCGGATGTGAAGTTTTTCCAGTGTCTGCAAAAATGAAATTCGGCACAAATAATGTTCTTGAAAGAATCAAGGAGCTTCTACCCGAATCCCCGCCCTATTTCGACAAAGACCAGCTGACAGATAAGCCAATGAGATTCTTTGTGTCAGAAATTATCCGCGAGAAAATACTTCTCTACTACGATAAGGAGATACCATACAGTGTAGAAGTAGTTGTTGACGAATATAAGGAAGCACCTGACCTCGTCAGAATACTTGCGACTATTAACGTAGACCACGACAGTCAAAAAGGAATAATAATAGGAAAAGGGGGCTTCGCCCTGAAGAAAGTGTCGTCTGAAGCAAGAAAATCTCTTGAAAAATTTCTTGATAAGAAAGTCTTCATTCGCATTTATGTAAACGTTGACAAAAACTGGAGGAACTCTTCAAGAAAGCTGTCACGTTTCGGATATAATCAATAATCAGAAAAATAACAATACTCATGGGTAATTTAATAGCAATTGTCGGGCGTCCGAATGTTGGAAAGTCCACTTTGTTTAACCGTTTAACACAAAGTCGCAAAGCTATTGTCAGCGATGTGGCAGGAACAACCCGTGACCGTCAATACGGCAAAGTGGAATGGTGCGGACAAAGCTTCTCTATTGTTGACACTGGCGGATGGATAATAAAGACCGATGACATTTTTGAAGACGAAATAAGAAAGCAGGTTACTGTCGCAACCGAAGAGGCTGATGTCATTCTGTTTGTTGTAGACGTAATGAACGGTGTCACAGATCTTGACAATGAGGTTGCCGACATTCTACGCCGTCAATCCAAGAAGCCCGTTATAGTTGTCTCAAATAAGACTGATTCTAACGAACTACGTTATAATGCCGCTGAGTTCTACGGTTTGGGATTAGGTGAGCCATTCTGCATCTCTGCCCTCACTGGCAGTGGTACTGGAGAACTGCTTGACAATATTGTCAGCAAATTCGACAAGAACACTAATGCCACAACAGACGAAGACCTTCCTCACTTTGCCATTGTAGGCCGGCCAAACGTTGGCAAAAGCAGCCTCACCAATGCATTCATTGGTGAGCAACGCAACATCGTTACCAACATTGCAGGCACCACGCGCGATTCGATTCATACTCGATACAATAAATTCGGATTTGATTTTTATCTTGTCGACACGGCTGGCATACGGAAGAAGAACAAGGTTAACGAAGACCTCGAATTCTACTCTGTAATGCGCTCAATCAGAGCCATTGAGGACAGCGATGTCTGCATTCTGCTTATTGACGCAGAACGTGGCATAGAGGCACAAGACATGAATATCTTCCAACTGATACAGCGGAACCAGAAAAGCATTGTGGTTTTTGTGAACAAATGGGACACGGTTGAAGAAAAGACCAACAATACCATAAAGGCTTTTGAAGACGCCATCAGACAAAGAATGGCGCCATGGTCAGATTTCAATATCGTCTTTGGCTCCGCACTGACCCAACAGCATATCTTCAGAGTCTTGGAGCAAGCCAAAAACGCCTATCTCAACCGAAAGAGAAAAATCTCGACATCAAAGCTCAACGAAACGATGTTGCCCATCATTGAGGCCTACCCACCCCCCTCAACAAAAGGGAAATACATCAAGATAAAATATTGCTCGCAAGTTCCAAACACCAAGATACCTACATTTATCTTCTATGCAAACTTGCCACAATACATCAAAGAGCCATATTACCGTTTCCTTGAGAACAAAATACGTAGCACTTGGGATTTCACGGGAACCCCCATACGCATTTACATTCGCAAAAAATAGATTTTCTATGAGGAGTGCAATATCACTTTTCGCACCGATAGCCGCATTACTATGCTTGACCATTTCGTGTGGCGGGAATGCAGACTCTGACCCTACACCAGTGGCCAAATCATTCATCTACGCCCTTCATCAGGGTGACTACACTAAGGCTACCAACCTTACACTAATGATTGACAGCGCACCCCAAAACTATAAGGACCTCATTGCCACACGCTACAAGGAGATTGCTTCCGAACATCAGTCACAATACGGAAGTATCAAGAAAGTGGTATGCAAGCATACCGACATTTCTGACGATAATAACGAAGCAGATGTCTACCTAACTATTGAGTATTCAAGCAAAACAGTGACAAATGTTGTCCTTCAACTGTCAAAAGACAAGGGAGAGTGGAAAATAAGATAAAAAGGTTCTCGTTTTTCAAGAACAATAAAAAATAAACACTACCTTTGTAGTACTATATATAAACCTTTAACCATAACGCATCAACATGAGACTTATCATTAAAGAAAATTATGCACAGCTGAGCGATTGGGCTGCTAACTATGTTGCAAACCGCATAAACGCAGCTAATCCTACTCCAGAAAAACCTTTCAAATTAGGCTGTCCTACAGGTTCGTCCCCACTCGGTCTATACAAAGGATTAATCGAACTCTATAAGGCAGGAAAAGTTTCTTTCAAGAATGTAATCACCTTTAACATGGACGAATATGTCGGACTGGAAGAAGAACACCCAGAAAGCTACCATAGCTTTATGTGGAGGAATTTCTTCAACCACATTGACATTAAGAAAGAAAATGTGCACATTCTTAATGGTAATGCAGCAGACCTTGAGGCCGAATGTGCCCGATATGAAGAAGCTATTATTAAAGCTGGTGGCATAGATCTGTTTATGGGCGGCATCGGTCCTGACGGCCACATTGCGTTCAATGAACCATTCAGTTCGCTGTCAAGCCGCACCCGCATCAAATCACTGACAACAGACACCATCATCGCCAACAGCCGCTTCTTCGAAAACGACGTGAACAAAGTTCCCAAGACAGCCCTTACCGTCGGAGTCGGAACAGTTTTGGATGCCAAAGAGGTACTCATCGTTGTTAACGGCCACAACAAAGCACGTGCACTACAAGCAGCTGTTGAAGGTCCCGTTACACAGGCATGGACGATCAGCGCCCTGCAGACACACAAGCACTCTATTATCGTATGTGACGAAGCCGCCTGCGAAGAACTCAAAGTCAGCACATACCGATATTTCAAAGATATAGAAAAAGACAACTAACCGTCTCTTTTCATCTCAAAAGAGAGAAAAACCATGCAGAAAGACACTTTCTCTTTCGCACGTGACTGTTACATAATGGCAAAGCCAGCAAGTGCTAAGTGCAATCTGGCTTGCCATTATTGCTATTATTCGGAAAAAGCTAATCTCTACCGAGACTCTGCATCCAAAGAAATGAGCGAAGAGCTTCTTGAAGAGTTTGTACGCCAGTATATAAGAATGCAGACGACAGACCACGTTCTTTTTACTTGGCATGGGGGGGAACCACTGCTGCGTCCTCTGGCTTTCTACAAAAAAGCGCAGGCACTTCAGAGGAAATACGCATGCGGCAAACACATAGACAACTGCCTTCAGACCAACGGTACATTGCTGACCCCAGAATGGTGCAAGTTTCTTCATAACAACAGATGGCTCGTAGGGGTCTCCATTGACGGGCCAGAAGACATGCACAATCATTTCAGAACGAATTATCATGGTATCGGTTCCTACAATAAGGTAATGGACGGAATCCGAATGCTACAATACTACAATGTGGAATGGAATGCCATGGCAACCGTCAATAGCTTCAATGTCAAACAGCCATTAGCTTTCTATCGTTTCTTTAAGCGCATCAACAGTCCGTTCATTCAGTTTACCCCGATTGTAGAACGCACTACATTTTATGAGGACGGCCGACATTTAAGCGACCCAGACGAAAACGATTCGCCTGTGGAATCTTTTAGCGTAACCCCTGACGAATGGGGTGATTTCTGCTGTGCGATATTCGATGAATGGGTACGTCATGATGTAGGGAAAATCTTTGTTCAGTTGTTTGATGCAACTTTAGCCAACTGGGTGGGACTGACCCCCGGAGTCTGTTCTTTGGCCGAGGAATGCGGCCATGCAGGAATAATTGAAGCTAACGGAGATGTATATAGTTGTGACCACTTTGTCTTTCCCGACTACAAGTTGGGAAACATTCGCAAGGATAATCTGATTGGCCTTATGTATGGTTTGCAACAAAATCAGTTTTCCGCTCGTAAGAAACTATTGTTACCAAATCAATGTAAACAATGCCGATGGTTGTTTGCATGCCACGGTGAATGCCCACGCAACCGTTTCTGCAAGTCAGAAGATGGAGAGCGTGGCCTTAATTATCTTTGCAAAGGTTATAAGAAGTTCTTTTCACATGTTGCTCCGTACATGGACACGATGGCCAGCTTGTACCGACAAGGGTTGCCTCCGGCAGACATAATGCAGATGCTATAGATTCACACCTGGCTCGTTTGAGTTTTCCTTACAATTATGCAAACGGCAACGTAAACAGAACGCATAGAATTGCCCCACCAAAGGTGACAGGCAGCATCATTCCAAACTACAGAAGTAGGTATGCGCCAAGAAAAGCGCTCCCTTACTTTCTGACAATTACAGAGCCACTGGCTTGATGCGTTGCAAGCACCAGAACTTCCGCAATTTGAACATGTTTCGGGGCTGAAGCAGCATAAAATGCCACATCAGCAATATCATCTCCCGTAAGAGGCTGTATGCCATTGTATACAGAGTCGGCTCTTTGTTTGTCGCCATGAAACCGTACAGAACTGAAATTTGTTTCGACAAGACCCGGTTTGATATTTGTTACACGCAACGCTGTTTCTGCCACATCAATTCTAAGTCCGTCAGTAATAGTCTTGACTGCCGCCTTTGTGGCACAATACACGTTTCCGCCGGCATAAGCAGCATCACCTGCCACACTGCCGATATTAATCACATGCCCCTCATTGCGTTCTACCATGCCAGGTACTACCAGACGAGTCATTGTAAGCAAGCCTTTAATATTTGTATCAATCATAATATTCCAATCCTCCTCATCGCCCTCATACTCTTTTTCCAGACCAAGAGCCAGTCCTGCATTATTTATAAGAACGCTTATCCTGCTCCATTGGCTATCAAGACTCTTTATCGCATTTTTGCATGCTTCAGCATCACGAACATCAAACACCAATGCTTTCACTTGTGCTCCTAAGGCTTCAAGTCTACACTTGACCTCTGAAAGCACATCTGCCCTTCTTGCCGTAACAATAAGGTCATAACCACCTTGTGCGAACTTCCTTGCACAAGCCTCACCGATACCACTTGTGGCACCTGTTATCAAAGCTATCTTTTTCATCGTATTAACGTTAACGGTTGACATCTGTCAAACTAATTATAACTCTACAACTATTTTTCTCTTGCCAAACAATGGGTAACCTCACTCAATTCACGAAAATCAGAAGGCAGATACCCAGTTTGACGTTTAAAGAATTTGACGAAATATGACGGTTCTTCAAATCCCAGTTCCAACGCGATTTCCTTAAACATCATATTAGAATAGCGAACCATTCGCTTTGCTTCAAGCACAATACGGTTATTAACAAATGCCAACGGAGACATCTTGGAACAGTCGTTAACGCATTTGTTAAGAGTGCGTACCGCCACATTGAGCCTTTCAGCATATTCCTGGACTGTATGCAATTTTCGGTATTCTTTTTCAACGAGTTTTCGGAACTGCAGGAAAAGTGCCTGAGCAGGTTTCACAGAATCAAGCCTGATTCCTGCATCTTGAACCCCATAGCGCAATACTTTCACAAGGAAAACCCTGACATATGACTTCAAAACATCTACGTTGCCAAACTCTCCCGTGCGAGCTGCCTCTTCCTCCATATCGCGCACCAATGATTCAAGCATCTTGGCAGTTTGGTTGTCAATATGGTAGTAGGTCGCGGTGTCAAGTGTATAGAAAAAATTGTATTTCACGAAAAGTTCCTCAAAACCAGTTTCTTCTTTCATGAAATCAGTACACATTTTTATTGCGACCCCCTTATAACCTTCCTTAACATCAAAATGGTGAATCTGCCCAGGAGAAAGGAAGAATATTGTATTTGGCCTCACCTCGTAATCAATGAAATCAACAGTATGACGGCCGTATCCCTCCATAAACCACAGAATCTCAAAAAAGGAGTGCACATGAGGAGAACAATCATCAACCTCACCATAAGCAAACAACTCCGGCATATGCTCTACTCTAAAGCCATTGCCGCTTGGAGCCTCACAAACAGTTTTGTATACCGTATTTAACCTTTCGCTGACCATACCATAAAATATTTCATTGCAAATTTAGCAAAGAAACGTCATTTTTCGGCCCGAAACCATTACGTTTCTAACATATTGCCGAAATTAGCCATTAACGTGCCGTTTTATTTTTGGCAGTAATTAGAACTTTGTATAATTTTGCATCAGTACATTTAAACACTTACCGCTATGAAAAACAAGTATTCAGGAACACAGACCGAAAAAAATCTTGAAGCCGCTTTCGCAGGAGAATCGCAAGCTCGCAACAAGTACACCTATTTTGCTTCCGTGGCAAAGAAAGAGGGATTTGAACAAATGGCAGAAATCTTTACCCAGACAGCCGACAATGAGAAAGAACACGCAAAACTATGGTTCAAGGAGCTGCAGGGCATTGGCAACACAGCAGAAAACCTTGTACAAGCGGCTGAAGGTGAAAACTATGAATGGACTGACATGTATGAAGGTTTTGCAAAGACTGCAGAGGAAGAAGGTTTTACTGCTCTCGCAAAGAAATTCCGCATGGTTGCCGCCATTGAGAAACGTCACGAAGAGCGTTACCGTGCTCTGCTGCATAACATTGAGAATAACGAAGTATTTGCAAGAAGCGAAATAAAGATATGGGAATGTCGCAACTGCGGTCACATCGTTGTAGGCGAAAATGCCCCTGCGACATGTCCGGTATGCGCTCACCCGCAATCCTATTTCGAGATACATGTAGACAACTTTTAAACCCAAATCGGTCATTTAGATCGTAAATAACCGATTAGAGTAAACCTATAAGACTAAAACGAACGTTATGGATACAAAAGAAAAAGTCCTTGAGACAATGAAGAAAGCCGGCACACCGCTAAACGCCGGAAAAATAGCTGAAATAAGCGGCATAGACCGCAAAGACGTTGACAAAGCTATGAAACAGTTAAAGGACGATGGTGCAATTGTTTCACCAAAAAGATGCTTTTGGCAACCTGCTTAACAAGCTAATACCATGTTGATGCACAACTGGCGCAGAGGCAGAAATGCTTTTGCGCCTTTTGTTTTTATAAGGCATCTGTTGCTTGTTTTTAGTTCAAAATAGCCCGCTATTATTCCCTAAAACGACAAGCACCATCTGCTCTTCAAAAAAATCAAAACACAATAAGTTCTAACGACCGAATTGGGTTTACTCTACACATCATGAAGCGGCACTATGTCTGTAGTTTTGCCAATCACTCAAGGACGGTATTTCCGCATAGACATAATAATACCAGAACGTACCTTGAAATGCAGAATCATCTTGCTTTGAATTGTGCAGACTAAGGAACTGCTCAAACTGCCTGTCATAATCAGAGGAATATCTTATGACATCGCCAAGCACACCCGGCTTCAAATGATTAATCATTGCAGCGGCCTCTGCATAAGCTTTTGGCAACGTCGTCTTTTTAAAATAATCTTGAAAATCTGTCAGGACGGTCTTGAATATCTCCAGATTCTTAGTCAGCAGCAGTCCACACAACAGATAGTCAAGAACCAGCCTGTTATCCTTGTCATAATCCAACAAGTGAGCCATTTCCGAATTAAAGCTGGATGACCTAATGAAGTCCGTACCTCTTAACTGTTCTTTTCCTTCATAACGGCTTTTCAGTAAACCTCGCTGCCTTGCTACAAAATCCGCATGACATGATGTCTTTTCCAACAAAGACAAATATTTTCCAGCCAATCTGCGGTCGCCCTGCCTTACTGCATATTCTGTCATGTGTCGCATGGAGGCGAAACAAAAACCTGATGTCGCCGACACTTTCATTCCATACTCAAAAGCCTGATGAAAGGCTTCGTCATATACGCCAAGCTCCTTATAGAAAACACGACAGAAATCAATTGAATACGGTTTGTTTTCATAACGGGGGCAAAACAACTCTGGAGTATTGATGGGATAACTGAAGAGATTGTCAGACAAGGTGCCCAACTTCGCCTCCGCAAGTAATGCACACTGCATAAAGAACACGTTCGTGTTGTCACCATTGTCTTGAATCTCATCCAGCAAGTTCTGCCATTTTCCGTTTTCCGTATAATCGGCATACCTATACACTTTCTCGGAAGTCTGATATTCCTCATTACCCACTATGCCATAACGGCAACAAACTCCCAACACAACACAAGCCAACACTTCCAGCGTTATCTGCCTGCGTACTTTCCTTACACGTGGAACAAACATCAGTAGCATTGGGATAAGCATTAAAGACAAAGCCAGAAGAACCATATCGTCACAGCCTGCGATATGCCACCATCTCCTTTCTACTGGTATGAAACTCCACGAAGCCGAACTGTATTCCGTGAATGCGGCCACAACCCCGACAAGCAAAAGCGGAATGACAGTTCTTGAATAGCGCATGAAAACGCCCCCGCCACAAGGAGCCCCCATTTTTCTGTCTGCAATGAAAACAAATACGGCCAGCAAGACCATCAGCAAGACTGTAAGCGGAAAAGACATCATGCCAAAAGATACACCTCCCATAAATGTTACCACAACGAAGAAAAGAGGCCTCACTCTACTTCGTGCCACAAGACCTGCCAGACATAACAAGCCGAAGAAACAGACCGCCTCGAGATATAGTTCCACTTTATGCATAAAAAATAGCAGCAATCCCATAGCTGGAATGGCGGCCAACAGCACCAAAGGGCCAGAAGTCTTTCTTGTCAAACCATAGACAGTGTTATGCCACGCAACAGGAACCAACGAAGCAAGAAGGCAGACAAGAGAAAGTAACATAGCCTCGATTGCCGCCCCCACATTGGAATTATGAAAAAACTGCAATAGCCATGATGATAACAAGCCATTAAGTCCAGGAGACTCTGCCAACTTGCTCCCTACAAACTCAGATGTATTGACATAGAAATTCAATTGCTCCATCATAGATTGCGTATACGGAAAACATACCAGCGAATACCATACACACAAAAAGACTGTCAGCATTGGTACAAAGGCTATAGACCAATGCAGTTTCCCATCAGCAAAAATCTTTTCTTTGCCATTAGAGGAACCGTTCCCTACCCTGCCACGCTGCAATGATGTGGCAACCCTGTTGTTTCCATGTTTGGACATTGCTTTATCTATGTTATGTTTATCTTACTGCTTTCCTACAGCATTGAACAATTCCGCCATCTTGTCTCTGTCTATACTAACAGCGGTCTTGGCAAATTCCGGAATGTTATAACTATACAGTCTTTCTCTGTTGTGTTCGGGATTCTTCTGAGGCAAGAGCAGAGGTTTGGTGAAACGCTTCCCGTCCCAATGAGCAACATACAAACGCGTATAACGGCCATCAATGCGCTTGCTGCTGAAAATGACCCAACGCCCATTGCTGCTCCATGAATGATAGCTCTCAACATCACTGCTGTTAAGAATGTCAGTATCAACTGTGGCAAAATCGGGCGCACCACCCAGACGAAGCATCTTCAAGTCTGCCTCCTTATGATGAATCGGAAATGTGGCACAATCAGCAAGAGTAAACATCAAGAATCTGCCGTCGGAAGACACCCTCGGGAAAGAAGCGCTGCCACCCTGCCGCGAAGCACTGTAGACCGTGTCTACCTGCTCGCCCAACCGTCCGCTGCGACTGTCAAAAGCCACCCGGCAGATACTGTAATGTAGTTTATCGTATTCTACTGGCATTACAACAGGCCTCGCTGTGCAGAAATACAGCCATTTTCCATCAGGAGAGAACGAAGGGAACGTCTCCCAGTTCAAGCTATCTGTAAAGCGTCCGTCAGTAAGAACTCTGTGTTCCTCCACATCATATACAATCAGGTCAGAAGCAAGGTCGTATACTTCAATCTTGTCTTGCGAATGTCCGTAAAAGGACTGCCGGGTGTTGTTGCTTGAAAAAACGATAAAACGGCCTCCAGGATGCCACATAGGATAAGTGCCGCTAAGTTTGGGGCCGATTTGCTCCAACATAACTTTTTGCATCTTACCGTGCTGATAAATAACTGTTCCGCCTCTAAGGCCACGCGCATGAAACATCATTCCTTTCTGTGCATCATAATTGCAAAATGAATGGCAGTTCACACACCCGTTGTTGTTCTGTGTGTTAGTTACAATAGCGGTTTCCTCATAAGACTCAAGATTGCGCTGGTATATTCCCATCCTGCTCCAGAATTCATATCCTGGTGGAATTAATCTGTAAGTCACGTATCTGTCTATTTCGTCATCACTTACGTACAAATGGAACGGACTGTATTCCACTCCATCTGGATATCGTTCTGTCCACGCAGAAACCACCACGCTTATCTTTCTGTTGTCACTTAACGCCTTTTCTATCAAAGAGCGCCAATCAGAGGGAGTTATCCCTATCGTCTTGTTACCTTTGACGACAACCTCTTCATCTCCTGCCTTAAAAACGGCCTGAATGCGAAAAGCTCCGTCAATTTCAAAACTCGGGGACGCCATGTTTTTTGGAAAAGTTACACCCGTGTAGTCGGGAAAGACAGGAGGGGCTTCGTTTACCGTTAATGCGGGTGTCCCCTTGCCGTCACAACCCAACAGAGCAAGGAGAAGAAAAACATTTGCCAGAATGCCGATATACTTCATAACACAACTTTTAATAGTTAAGACACGTCTTCGTGCCACCACAGAGCTAACATACTACCATGTGCATACGCACATCACACGGCTCTGTTACAACATGGGGCAACATCTGAAAACTGAAACATACGCCCACACGCAAAGCCGTGTCTGGCACCACCACCCCCAGCAGCTTGTCATAATAGCCACGCCCTCGACCAAGGCGGTTGCCGCAGCTGTCAAATGCCATTCCCGGCACCAGAACAAAATCTATTTTTTCATAGTCTATGAAACGGGGAGTCAGCGGCTCGCCTATGCCAAATGCCCCGACATCTACAGACTCGTCCCCCAAGTAGGGGTGCAGCGTAAGATTGTCTCCTGCCACTTTAGGCAAAAGTATCGTTTTGCTTCTGAACCATCTATTCAAAAACGCGGGGGTATACACCTCATCGCCAAGGGAATTGTAGGCCAACACAACTCTGGCACTTCTGAATTGTGGCAAGCATTCCACTCTTGACAGTATTTCTTCAGAAATCGCTATTTTGCGTTCTTGGGTGCATGAGGCCGCGAACTCCGCTTTCCTTTTCCTTACAAACTCCCGTTGCTGTTGTTTCGTTTCCATTGGCAAGACTATTTCTTCATGTAATGCCTGATAAGGCTGTAGGAAGTGAACAGCCCCAACTCGCCCGCTTTGCTCAAATCTGCCAGTCCTGCCTGCTGTTCTCCAGAAAAAATATAGACCAGCCCACGATTATAATAGGCCTCCGCCAACTGCGGATTCAGTTGCAACGCCATGTTGTAGTCAGAAACAGCTTTAGTGTAATCCTTGTTCTTGGCATAAAGCGTAGCTCTGTTGTAATACAGCACCGCACACCCGTTGTCCAATCTCATAGCCGCCGTAAGGTCACTTATGGCATTGGCATATTTCAACTTCTCACCATCCACGTCTGTCTCTTTCTTCTGTGTTTTCAAGCCGTACTGCTTCACCTTGACATCAGCCCTCAGACAATGCATGCCTACGGCCAGATTTAGAGAATCGTGCAGAGTGGCCATTGCAGTTTCACAGGCCTCCAAATGCACCATAGCCTGTTCGTAGTTTCGCTCCGCACTTAGATACAACGCATCTGCAAGATGCAGCCAAGCATCTGTCGGGGTATTCTGGAGTCGCCTCTCCACTTCAACCCTGCTGTTGCGTATGGCAACATACTCTGCTTCTGTAACAGGAAGCTCGCGCGCCGAGAGACTCAGAGGATAACTGAATTTGCAGGTGTCATTCAAAACTTCTATGAAGTGTGGCTGTTCTGCTTTAGAATAATTCAGTCCGTTGTCGGTCTTAAAGAATGTCAGTACAAACAAAGGCTGGTAGTCCTCCTCAACCTGCTTGTTCTGTATCGCTCCGCGCGATTCAGAAGCATAGGCTGGAACGATGTTCTCTGCATCCTCAGTAACGAGCTTGTCATAATCCTCTATATCAGCATCAGACCTGTCGCGCGTAACAGAATCCAACGGACTCTTAGCCTCCTTGTGCGTATAGGCAACATCAAGCTGCAGTCGCATTGCCGTGCGATCATCAGCATCTGAACGCTTTCTGTCTCCTGTCATACGATAGCAGTACGCCCTATTAACATAGGCACTCTGAAATTCAGGAAAATCTGCTATTATCGTCGTATAGTCCTTGATGGCCCGAAGGAAATCACCTGTCTGTTGAGCCAACACGGCTCGGTTATACAACGCAAGCCGGTCATCGGTGTCGGCTGAGGACAAAATCGAAATCTTCGATAGCCAAGTTGTTTTCGGCAACCTGCATGCGCAGCAACGCCCTGTTGTAGTGTGCAAGATAATTATTAGGGCTAATCTCCAATGCTGCATTATAGTCAGTCATAGCCCAACGCAAATTGGTCTGCTGATAACGGGCCAACGCTCTATTGATATAGAATTGCGGACGTCGCGGAGCCAATCCTATAGCCTTTGAATACCAATCCTCGGCCTCCGCACTGTTACCCCTCTGCAGACACAGCAACGCAAGAGCGGAAATGGCATCAACATCGGCAGAGTCTAACGCAAGAGTATGCCTCAACAAGGAGTCGGCAGCCAGTGAATCACCACGTGTCACGGCAGTCTGCGCCTTAAGCATATATATGCGTGCATAACCAGGCCATTTCGTAGCCATCGTGTCCAACAACACGTCAGCCTCATCGTTTCGCCCAAGCTGCGATTTGCACAACACGAGATTGTACCACACATCACGATCTCCAGCACCTGCCTTTTTTATCAGATGCTCATAGTCGCGTGATGCCGACTCATAATTTTCGGTACGGATATAGTTGATTGCCCGCAAACGATATACCTCCGCTATATAAGGGTCACACTCCACAGACATGTTGCAGTCCTCTATAGCCCCGAGATAGTCTCCGAGACAATACTTTGCAATGGCGCGGTAATAATAAGGGAAATACAACTTAGGCCTTGCAGTGATTACTTGATTGAAATACTGTATTGACAACGCATAGTCCTCATAATACAAGGCATTGCGACCAACCGTCATCACCACATCAGTATTCAACTGTGCGAAAGTGCTGCCACCACAGCCAGCCCACAGCAGCAAGATAGAAAATGCCAGCCGCCGGACTGTCAAAGAAAACGAATACAAACGATTGCGTAGCGGCAGGGACATCATATCTTATACGTCTGAACTATAAACTCATTTTCTGACCGTACGCACTTTGTATGAACAGCGTGCTTTACCCTTGAGAAATGCCGACAACTTGCCCTTCAGCATGGAACGGCGAAAAACACTTATGCGGTCGGTAAACACCTTGCCCTCAAGATGGTCAAACTCGTGTTGCATCACACGTGCCAAGAAACCGTCAACCCACTCCTCGTGATGACACATATCTTCGTCATAATACTCCACTTTCACTTTAGACGAACGGGTCACGTCTTCCGAAATACCTGGCAGACTCAAGCAGCCCTCACTCATCGTGTCAGTGTCTTCCGACAGCTCCAGAATGTGCGCATTGATATATGCGTGGCGAAAGTCCTTATACTCGGGATACTCATCGTCGAGCATGCTCAGGTCAATGACCACGACTCTTACAGCCTTGCCAATCTGAGGGGCAGCAAGCCCTACTCCCTGCGAAGCCTCGAGGGTCTGGAACATATCTGCAATCAACGGAGCCAGTTTTTCCTTGTCGAGTTCCACATCTTCGGCAACCTGCCTCAGCACCGGCTGCCCGTAAATATAAATAGGCAATATCATTTGTTGTTATCTATCTTGTTTTTGTATAATCTGCTCTCCATATAAGACTGCAAGATGATGGTGGCACTTATTTCATCAACAAGCGCCTTGTTGCGCCGGGCCATCTTGCCAATACCCGACTCTATCATTGTGCGGTGTGCCAAGACAGAGGTAAAACGTTCGTCAAAAGGTTCTATAGGAATCTCGGGGAAGTTCTTGCGCCAACGGTTAATAAAAGGCACTATGTTGCTCTGGTTGTCAGAAGCCTTTCCTGACATCTGTACAGGCATACCAATGACAATACTGTCAACTTTCTCACGTTGAACATAGTCAGTCAGAAACGTCCAGAGGTCTTTAGTGTTGACAGTAGTCAGTCCGTTTGCTATTATACGGGCAGGATCCGTAACCGCCAGTCCTGTTCGTCTGGCGCCATAATCTATAGCCAACAACCTGCCCATCAGCGTCTTCTCCTCCTGAAAAAAGACGCAACAGAAGAAGCCACCTTATAAGCCACCAAGACCTTGTTGGCCGTTGACAACATGTTTCCCAATACCGGTATCGAGGCAAAACGGCCTAATCGGATTACCGGATGGGTAAATGAATGAATACTGTCGTTAATGTCGGCACGCACAGCTCTCATCTCACGCAACACCTCCGCCTTGCGCGACCTTATGTCGTCAATAGTTGTTTTCCTGCTATTCATAATACTAAACCGTCGGTAAATCCAAAATATACCGTTTCTAATCGTCGGAGTCCTTGTCTTTATCAGACAGCAACGCTGCAACCAGGAAACTTGCAATGGGACCTGCTATCCACCTCTTCCTGTTGGCATAGATCAGCAGGCTAAAAAGCAGAAGCACCAACGCCATAAAAGCATATCCGAGCGGCTCGCTGCCCATAAGCTCCGAAATCCACGAACTGACCGCAAGAGATGCGAAAAGCAGGCAAAGAAGCAATATCAGCATAACAACACCCCATACAAAAAGTGCAGTAAGCAGTATTGTCAACTTCTCCACAAACGACAGCATTACATACTCACGCTGCAATCCAAGATAGCGCTTCACACCTGCTACAATTCTGTGAACAGAAGATTTCTCCATTGTCAAGACCCTCTATATTTTTAAAATAAATTACACTACAACACACATGCAACAAGACACATGCCCTTGCCGGCATGGCAATTACAAAAAGCAGCAAAGCTCCCCGACACTTTCCGCCCAAGAGGTTGAAAGTGTTGGGGAACAAGGCCTGTCATCTATTCTGCGTTCTGCAATTCGTCTGCAATGTCGTCAACCAAGCTGTCCATCTCCTTACGGCTAAGCTTGATACCACGATTGCGGATAGACTCAGCAATCTTTGCACGAAGGTCAGAGCCCTTTTCTGGAGCGAAGAGCAAACCGCAAGCTGCACCAATGACTGCGCCACCAAGCACAGCGGCAAAAACACCAATACCTTTCATTGTACTATAGTTTTTAAGTTGTTTAGACTTCAAAATTAGCCAACTTTTTCAATAAAACCTATTCAAAGGTCAAAAAAGTTTTAAATAAAGCATAAAATACACTAATACTCGCAATCCAAACTTGTTGATTGAACAGAATTTGCTATATTTGCAGAGAATATAAAGAAGTTGGAAACGACACTTTAAACATCAAAACGGTAAAACAAAACAAACAACACAAATAAACAAATTTCCTCATGAACAAAACAAAGACTTATGTGGCGGCGGCATTATGTATGGCCATTGCCTTCGGCATGTCATCATGCAAATCCAACGAAAGCCTCTATAAAAAAGCCTACGAAAAGGCACAGGTCGCTAATCAAGGCACACAGCAAGTGACAGAAGACCCAGCAACCATCAATGTTACCCCCGTACAACAAGAGTCAACAACCACAACCACAACTGTGGTAACGCCATCCAGAACCACTACAGACACCAACGTCAGAGTACAGCAAGAAAGCGTGCAAGTGGTTGACGGAGAAGGCCTGAAAGCATACAGTGTTGTATGTGGCAGTTTCAGCCTACAAGCCAACGCTGTGGGTCTGCAGCAGAAACTTAAGCAAAACGGCTATCAGGCCCAGATTGCTATCAACCCAGAGCGCAAACTCTATCGTGTCATCGCATCAACCCACGACACAAAAGACCAAGCAATAGAATTCCGCAACAACCTGCGCGCAAACTATCCCGACGCATGGTTGCTCTACAAGAAATAAAAACATAGCAGCACAGGGGAGCTTACCCAACAAGCAAGCTCTCTATACAAAAATCCCCGCAACTTGTTTGTTTCACTAAGTTGCGGGGATTTTTGTATGGAAGGTATTATGCAGTAGAGTACTTTTTCGTCATACCTGTCTGACTGTTAGCTCTCACTACAATCCTTCAATGAAGTTATGATAGGCATGCACTTTAACATCTGCCCCTGTATAGTCATTATGCCTATCTGGCAATATCTACAGAACACTTGCCAAAGCCCAACTTGCCCACACGTTGCATCAACCCAAATCGGTCATTAGGTCGCAAACAACATTTTTTTGTTACTTCTTATTGCCTTTTGTTTTTTATAAGGCACCTGATGCTTGCTTTTAGCTCAAAATAGCCCGCTATTATTCGCTAAAACGACAAGCAACATCTACTCTCCT
>OJNH01001259.1_pt1 | contig 20582 bp, 25 predicted proteins | sample 1597361 | NCBI WGS metagenome assembly OJNH01 (sample SAMEA2452136, study PRJEB22498) | human gut metagenome | biome: human feces; feature: human gut; material: feces | place: Australia | collected 2012
GTACGTGCCGTTCGGCATACGGCGGTTTCGTGCTTTTACACCTTACGGTGTGTGGCAAGTTGTTTTCAGCCATCCCTTCGAGATACGTCACTTCTATTCTATTGTCTGATTCCGTCCTATCGTGTGAATAGAGAGTTCCTTTTCGGACATCTGACTACAAAAGACTCTCAAGGTAGCAGTCATTTACTGTTGCACTACACAATTCAGTCCTTCCTTATAGACAACCCGTGTCTTGGGTACTATGACCTCTGCTGACTTCTCACGACAAGCTTTACTCCGTCATGGTACATCGAATACCTCATCTTCACCATGCGTTCGTGAGACCTTCTCGGATAAGGGCATTATCTTTCCATCTTATACCTACTTCATTTACACCAACCATTCCGAATAGCTATTGGACTTTGATTTGTTATGCAATCTTATCCATGGTCAAATGCCTTGTATGAAGTTTCTGTTCGTTAGATCAGATGTTTGCCGCTGGCTTCCTTCAGATTTCATCTCGCGATGAACACCCTTGCCTTTGGCTATGTAATTCCCGCTATTAGGACTTACTCGGGACTTGCACCCGTTAGATAATGCACATGCCGAGCGTACATAAGCAAAAAGCGTGCAGTTTAATAAGTTGCACGCTTTTTGCGTTTATATAGGTTCATGTTTCTTATGCCTTTGTTATGCGCTTATTTATCGCTTATTGGCAGCACATTTGCAACATAACAAATATGTATAACTCCACCACTGCCAACTTCAATAAAAATGCAGAGACAATAAATCGCAATATTCAACTGACGGAAAAGCGATATGCAGCAATGAAGGTGCTTATGCAAGCAAAGAAATCCAAGGCTATAGAGCATCCACCCATACCGCAAACCATGAAAGCTTTGCCACGATTTATATTTATGACATATCCCTGGTATTGGATAAAGAGAATGTATCGAAGTGAGCATTTCCGCCAGTTCCTGGTTGTCTGCATGGCTGGTGCCCTTGCTGTGTCTGTGTTCCTAACAATATTCTTGGCGTATGATAATGCTCAGATGAGTTCTTGTTTGTCACATATATGCGCTAAAAGATAATAATGATATCGCAATGATGGAAAATGAAGCCACCTGACCTAAGGGACGCACTAAAAGTCAGGTGGTTAAAACTGTTCCCATTCACTTCACCAATAGGCTATACTTTGTATCTTAGTCTCGATATTCTGTGGCTCTTCTTCGCCCTTGGCTTCTTCATATTTACTATGGTAATTGAAATTGATATAGAATGCTATTCATCAAAGAAGTCACTAAGCGGCCTGATCTTGGCTCGATAAGAATTTATCTTTTGTTTAAGATTAGGACTCTTTGGAATTGGATATTCTACACTGTTATCGAATTTATAGACAGCATAATATGGCGAAGTTTCAGGTTTAAATCCGCATTTAATCAAGGATTCTTTAGACCAAATCTGAAAGCAGCCTTTTGATTGCAATCTAAACAAATGAGCATCTGTTCCATTCGTATGAATTAAAATGTATTGTATTCTTTCAAATCCGTAAGTAACAAGAACTGACCCTTTTGATTCTCCAACTCTAGTATAGCATATACCAGTTTTAATCATATGCTCTTTCAGTTCTGAACGCGCATGATTTACAAGAACCATAACTTCTTCAGGATTCTCTTCCATTCGACGCTTCATTCCCTCAAAGTTACCTTGATTGTTGAGAAATTCGCGCCTTCTTTCACTCAGCTCTAGATATTCTTTATTCATTTCACAACCAATAAAGTTTCTATCTAACAAATTGGCTGCTATACCTGTGCTAGAACTTCCAGAAAAAGGATCAAGAATCCAGTCTCCAACTTTTGTTGATGCTAGAATGGCGCGATATAATAAGCGAAGTGGTTTTTGAGTCGGATGTTTGCCAAATTTCTTTTCCCAACTGCCAGCTGCGGATATCTGCCACACATCTTGCATCGCTTTCCCTCCGTTTAGCTGTGCGAGTTCTTCTTTATTAAACGTATAATCATTGCACCGCTTCCGAGTCGCCCATATGATATACTCTGCGCAGAAATTAAGACGTTTATCCGATAACGTTTCTGGCGGGTCTGGCTTTTGCCAAACCACAAAGTTTATTATCTTAAAGTCTAACACCTCAAGACACTTTTCAATTGAGAATATATTATGATACGTTCCGCAAATCCATATTGTGCCATTATCTTTAAGAAGGTTACAACATGACGAGAGCCATTTTATGTTAAATGCATCAATTTCACTTTTGGAACGTACTCTATCCCATTGTCCTTTGTCAAACCTAATAAACTGACCATTTAGATTTACCATTCCATTGCCTGTGGACAAAAAATACGGAGGATCAGCGAATATCATGTCGAAAGAACTACTAAGATTTCTTAGTAGCTCTATACTATCACCTTGAAATAATTCAAAGTTTTCTTTCTTATAATATGGTACTAACATAATTACACAACAAGTTCATGAGAATGAAGAAGATCAAGTTCCTCATTTCTCTTTGAAATATACCATCTAAAATCATCTGTAAGAATCGCCTCGTCTATGGATGTCTTGAAAGTGACACTTCTAATGAATGCCATATCCTTAGCCACTAGCCCATCTTTAATGCGTATGTGACCATTGCCATCAATTATGATGATGTTGGAGTCAAACAACTTATGATGATTTTGACATAACCACAGTCCATTGTTGCCATTAACAGCATGCGCAAACTTCTCTTCATCATTTAAGTCGTTTGAATGAGAAATTTGAGACACGCCCCAGATATGCGCACCTTGTATAATCTCCGATATCTCACAACTACACAAAGCACAACGCTTATACCCGATTCGGTTATATAAGTTGTACAAATATGAAGCTGAACGCAATTTCGCTCTTTCTGATTCGTCCGCAGGCTGATGTTTGTCAAGGAAGAGAGTTGTATAATACAGTGAAATATTACCAAGACTTTCTATCGTATTGATAGAAGCTTGAGGTAATTTCTTCAGATCTTGCTCACAAATATTATAAAGTTCTACGGGCCTATCTGCAATATGCGATATCGCAATAGCCATAAGGGTAGATTCATATTTGCTTGCTCCAAAAGTCTTAGCGTATATTTGGATAGCATCGGATGACTTCGATACATAAGAGGAATTATTCGATGAATTTCCTCCTTGATTATCTCTTCGATCAATTATTAGGTCATCAACATTTTGATAAGCCGTTATCGGTTCGTGATAGTATTGTGCAATATTCAGGAATCGTACACCTGCAGTCATCAGCAATTTATATATGAACAAATGATAATCCGTAAATGCATTGCCGTTGTGAGGCATAAAATAATAGCAAAGTTGTTTTTTGGGCCTTGAATCTGCATAAAATAGATTTATTGCAGAAGGGACACTTTGCAAACTGGAATTTCTTCCCTCAATACTAATCTCAGAGAGAGAAATGTAGTAGATTACACCTTCATGTTCTACATACACAAGACGTCCTTTGTTATATGTAGATCTATCCTTTACAATTCTATATTGATTTTGTCCTGTAACTTTTTGACAGATGTCGGTTAGAATGGCATCTGTCAATATCGCATCAAAAAGGCCTGGAGTCTTTTGAGCATTAGGACGATATGTGATGGTAGCTATCATATTAATAATTTGTTATTAGTACTTCTCTTCTATTATTGTAACGACCCTGAGGTACGTCAATGTCGATTACTCGATAATTATGTTCTTCTGCCCATCCCGCAACTTCTTGATTGTAAAAGTCGTCAACGCGTAGTACATAAGAGAGCATAAAGTGTGAACCTCGTTCATTTATTTGATCGAAGAATTCACATAGATTATGTTCATGTCTAATTGTCCAACCTTCAAAACCTCTTTTCCCATCGTTATAGACACCAAGGGTAGAACGATAAGGGGGGTCGGCATATACAAAAGTTTCAGGTGTTACCCTGTCGATTAACTGTTCAAAACTAACGTTGGTGTATACAACATTTTTATTCCTTGAGCATCTTGCAAAAGAAATGAATTTTGATAGCAAAAATTCATTAAACCACCTTGAGCCTGCTGGGTTATTAAAACCGTGATTTGTATTAAATCGTATTTGTTGTTGAAAGCCATAGAGAATCAATGTGTAAAGCATTCTTGGATCACGCTTCTCTATAGGAGTTTCATTGTATTTTTCTCTTAATGCTAGATAGCCTTCTTTATTGTCTGGTGCAAGACTGTACTTCTTTATTAGTCTTGAGACATACATAAGATACGAATATACATCTGTCCTAAATGACTCAATAAGCCCTTTTACAAATGGATTTATATCGTTGTAAATTGTTTCGCTTGAAGGAATATTTATACCGACATTAAACCCTCCACCAAACACATCAATAAGTGTGTTAAATGGCTGTGCTGGTAGATGTTGTTTTATAATATCAATCATTTTAGATTTGCTGCCCGTGTAGTTCAATGGGGATTCAACAACAACGCTCTCGGTAGGTTTCTTTTCAATATAGAATAGGTATTCTACATGACCTTCCTTACCCTGACATTTAGTGTTGTTGTATTTTTTGTAATCAATAGACAGACAAGTATAAGTATTCTCGAATCCATATCTTTTAAGAGTAGATTCAATAAAATCCTTCGACATGAATCCGTCATTATTATAGCTCAAAATAATATGTCTTGCCCTGGTCTCAGCAATAATTTTGTCGAATAAAATATGGACATGATACATTTTTGACCAATCTGAACGCATTGGGCCTGTTGGACGTGAGCCAGTCACCTTGCTGATAGTTGGGTTATCATCTAATACTAAAGTTTCAAGTAAGTGATATTGTGTGCCATATTGATTTTGAGTATATGGGGGGTCAAGATACAGGATGTCACAGTTTACATCAGCAATTATATCTTCAATTTTATTATTGAAAATATCCACATGCTGGCATTGTCCTGCAAGGGCATCAATTCTACTAAAGATGATTGGTTTTAGGGCACGGCTATCCCAATGTTTTAGATATGCTCCATATACACCTGCTGTATTGGAAACATCAGATACCGATTCCAAAAGGCATGCAATCAAATAAATGTACTCATGATCAGTAAGTTGGTTATTATTTCGCCATTCTTCAATTTGCTGACGAAAGTAATCTATCCTACCTGCGTTTGAAGCAGAGAAGTACATTCGTTCAGAACCCCCTGGAGAATAATTTTTGTACATAAATCCTTGTACAGTTTCCTCATTACCATTAAGATAATCAAAAGGATTAAAACCAAGTAGATCAAAGTGACATTCGTTAGCAAGCAACTTACCAGAAGCAAAAGTTGACGAACATTTAAGAGAATCATTGATAATAATGTGGTCATAGGTGGTTTTAACTGCATCAGCTACTGCCCCCATACCACAAAACGCATCAAAGAAAACATAATTTCTCTGAAGCAACCCCTTCTCATTCAGTAACTGAATAATAGGGTCTGTAAGACTTTCTTTACTGCCAATATATCTCATATTAATCTTTCTCGGTTGCATTTAGAAGGTAGGCGACATCTACGTCAAGTAGTTTTGCAATCTTATCAAGTGTATTCAAATCTGGTTGAACAGTATTCTTACACCACTTGCTTACGGTACAAGTAGATTTGCCAAGTTGCTCTGAAAGCCACTTGCCTGTCTTGTCCTTTTCAACAAGAACTACTTTGATTCTATTTAAGTTTGCCATATAATTACAATTTATATAAATATAACGCTACCGCAAATTTATTAAAATAATCTGAAAGAACCAATCTTAGTTGTAACAATCTCTAACATTTTAGCGTTAAACTGCATAATTAAATTGTTATTCGCAAAAGTTGGAACACAGGGAGGCCCTTTATTACATCCGCGCTAGTCCAGTGAGGAAGACTTCTCATTAAGACTCTTCCTAAAGGTCAGGAACAAAATGAGAAGCGCTCAACGAGAACCAACTTTACTAAACGCTGTCAGGTTATGTATGGTTCCTGCGTCACTATACTCAAATTCTGTAATCTTATTCGCTGAGTCCGTTCTTCTTTTATTGGGCTGTCATGCTCACCGTCTTGGCACTACGAGGCAAAGCCGTTTTCTTCCCTTTTGTCTTTATATTTGCCACCTTTTTTACAAGTAAAAATGGAGAGGTTTACATTTATCCATATACCTTTGGGGCAACAATCCAAGTGCAGAATCGGAAAATTGCCGTTCTTATCTATGTTATTTTTATTATCTCTTGTTGCAAAAAGGAGGGTTGATGAAAATTTGTTTCTTTTATTCTTTTACAGCTTTAATAGATGTTGAGTATCTGTGTGTTATAGTAAATTGATAGATTTTAAGAAGATATAAGATTATGAAGAATGTAAGTGCATTTGTTTTATCGTGGTCTCGTGCAAACTTATCTATTATTCTCTAATCTTATCAAGCTAACCTTTCGCCCCAATCATCTTCTTATACACGAATCCTTCACCACCGGGGAAGTAAGCTTCGAATACAATGCTGAGGAATTGGGCAATGCTCTTACGCTTCTTGCCAATTTTGAAGAAAACGGAGCTGGCATAAGACATGAGGTCGGCTTGGCTGCACTTGGCATTGACGGCAATGCTGACTTTGGGTATTACTATCTGGTCACGCTCGGCAAAGGCAATGGCACAAGCGTTGATGGCCTCTTGTTCTTCTTTGCTGAACACGCTTATCTTTGCTGCAAACCAGTCGAGTGCTTCTTGCACTTTGTGCTGCTGTTCTTCATCCACGGCTTGCGACATTGCTGCCGCACGTTCCTGTTCAAGTTTCTCTACCGTATCTTCAAGCACCGTCACCTTTTTCTTCATGAAATCTTACTGATTGCTCGTAATGTACTGATAATCAATACTAATTGAAATGGTAAAATGACGAAAGAAACAAATTAGGAACAACAAAATCAAGAAATCCCAAAATGAAAGCATGAGAAAACATAAATTAACACTGAAAACAATGATAAATTTCCGATTTTGTCATTTTAAGAGTATGGCAAAGAGAACAAATATTTATGAACGCATACTGGTATCTTACCGTATTGGAAAACCAATTGCTTAGTTCCATTTTTGCAGATTATATTTCTATTTTGTCTAAATTACGACGGAATACAGCAGATATTCAAGGGATTTGGATGGATTATCAAAATAAAACGTTATCTTTGTAGCATAAAAACGATAAAAACATGAAGTTAAATCGCATAAGAGCAGTTTTAGAGGACAAAGGGATAAGCCAAACATGGCTTGCAAAGAAGTTGGGAAGAAGTTTCAGTACAGTCAATGCTTACGTATGCAACCGCTCTCAACCCAACCTTACCACACTTCTCGAAATCGCGCAGTTGTTGTCTGTGGATATGAAAGAACTTATTACAGACGAGAAAGAACGTAATGATTAAAATGATTATAGTTGCAAAATGACTATGGTATGAGAACAAACAAATGGATTCCTGTCGCCTTGGCGATAAACATTATTTTGTTGCTTTTATTTAGCATGGGAAGTCAAGCTGCCACTTTGGAAAAAGATATAAATAGTTATGTCGGAGAGGTGAAACTTTCCGACACAAGAATGTCTATAAGACTTACATTTGATGATGCCAACATTGGCACATTGAAAATTTCCAGATGGAACAAAAGGCTTGGCAAAACCAAAATTGAAGAATCTTATTTCGCATCATTAGAGGCTGATACGCTAACTTTGGCTGGAGAAATCTTTTATGACATCAAATACTTGTTTAAAAGAGAAAAGGAAAGAAGTTATATTTATGCGATAAACGATTCTCCAGATGGAGTTCTTTTCTATGACAAAAGCATAAGAAGAATAGAGTTGAAAGGCAAAAAAGAGACGAATGCAGACAGCCTATTTGTTAGCCGAATCATTGATGGGGATTTCTTTGACCAAGAACATTCCGAAGAGCAGGACTACAATTTGGTGATAAGGCATTGCTTGTCTCATACCGATGAGTCGTATGACGAGACTCTTTCTGAAGGATTGTGCCGAATGCTACAGAAATATCCCCAAAAGATAGAAGGACTGCGGAAAGCATTGAAACGATTGCCACCCAAACAGAGGAAAATGGCAAACTACGAAATGATGGTTTTGATTGTTTCGGCATGGATGATGGGGCAAGATTCTGATTCCATTGAGCCGAAGAGTTTTTATCATACGTATCCCTTTTTCAAGAAAACCTCTATGATTGATAAAATTCTAATGGAACAAAAATTATAAATTCACTTCCTGCGGATAGCAAATCCGCAGCTTTAAAATACAAGATATGAAACACCCTTATGAAGAATATGAAACATCCAAACTTTGGGGACTTGTAAAATCCTCAATAGAAGAATTAGTTGAGAACAATGATATGGAGCTTTTTACCCCGATAGAATATGTCGTAGGGTATATTTGCAAAAATATATCTTCAACTAATATAGTGAAGAACAAATGAAGAGTGAATAGTATGAAATCAACAGAATTGAATAAGATAATGAGAAAACTGATACTCCCCGATAGGTTTAAGAAAAAGGGGCGGTTAGCATATTACACCTTGGCTCATAAAACTGGGGCAATGGTGTTGATCGGATTCTATTTGGATAATTCCATAGACCCAAATTCGTTCTTCGTCAACTATTTCGCTCAATGCCTTTATGCGCCATTTAGCACTTATAATTTCAGCTTAGGGAACAGGCTCGGCTCTTATTGGGACATTAATAGGATGTCTGAACTTCAAGACAAGCTGAATGAATTTGATGTGTTTGATAAACTGAATACATTTGAAGGCTTTCTGCTTTTCCTTAAAAAACATCCATATTATGGCTCAAGGCCAGGTCGTGACGGATACTTTGCTTTGACCTATTACATTTTGGAAGACTATCGCAAGTCGATGTTCTTTTTGGATAAAATAATCTCGTTGAGAAAGAGGGAAGACTACAACCTTTTCTTAGATAAGATAGAGAACGCTCGATTGCTGAAAGATTATATAGAAAGAGGCGATTACGATAAAGGTGTTAGCCAAATCTTGGAATGGCAAGAGCAAACGATGAAAGGAATTAAATTGTAGAAATCATGAAGAAACGAAGGAAAGACGATGACGACTCTTGTTTGGTGCAGTTTGTCAAAACCATATTGTTGTTAGCTTGTGTATATTGGGGACTTATTACGGCGATGCGAACAGTCGATGATAGTTGGTGGCTCATCGGAGGAATAGCAGTAGTTTCCTATCTGCTTGTCAAGCTGTTCAAGGATGACGACTATGTTTCAATGCATACGTGTACCCTTGCCGTTGTATTGGGGGCGATAATCTTCACCACAAACTTTTATTTCCCGATTTCTACGCAACAACGCCAAGCTGTTATCCAAGACCTTTACGGTTCGGGAGGCAAGATGAGGACAACGCGATGTGTTCTTCGTTTTACGGACAATGGACAAAAGGTAAATGTCAGTGGAGGATTCAACAAGGAAGACTATCATGTGGGCGACACCGTAACCGTTACCTATCAGCACGGATGCCTCGGAATGGATGTGGTGAGATACGTCAAATGATATAACCTTGTTTTAAAACAAAGCAACAAATGAGATACATTGATTTTAGCTCAGTAAAGGAAACAATAGGGAAGATTTACTTTGGTATTTGTATTTGTGTTTTTGCTTATGCCGTTATTGGTGTACCCATACTATTAGGTATGCTGAAAAAGTATGGTGTGAAAACAGAAGCCGTCATTACACCTAATACTTCGTCTTGGGTCCATCGCTATACTACGAACTGTTATCTGTATGAGTTTCAAGTCGGAGATAAAACTTATGATGGAAATTCGCTTGTGGAGGAAGGTGATTATCGCAAGATAGGCACCAGGGTACAAGTGCTATACTTGGATTGGTATCCTTCTTTCAACAGACCTACGTATTATTGGGATGATTAATCACTTTCTGTGGATTATCCGCAAGGCTCAAATAAACAAACGCTTATGAAATATCTATGTTTTATTTTCTGTGTTCTTCTTGTTGGAGCGTGTTCCAGCACGAAAGGAAGCGGCAAGGAAACTTTGTTCTGTGAATTGGACAAAGAGGTGCAAGACTCATTGCTGTCTGTAAGCCGAAAGGTTTTGGAGGAAGACTATGCTCCACAGGCAATGATAGACTTTTCGGGCAACTGCAAGTTTACCGAAAGGAATATTGGTCCTTGGGTCGTTGGTATTCAAATCGAAGATACCGTTAATAAGAGAAGTGTCTCGTTGCCGACAAACGCCCCAATGCCATATATCGTGCATAATAACACAGTTTATTATCCCGAAGAATACAACTTGCTTGTAATGGGATTTGATAAAAATACGAAATTCAGAACTATAAGGATGAAGTAAATTTGGAGTTGAATTAGTGCAATGATTTGCTTTCTGCGGATTATCCGCAAGTTCAAGAATATATCAAAACAACATTTACGCTAAATAAAGATTTATGGCAGAGCATAATATCCAACAACTCAATAGATTCAAAATAGAGAGGGAAAACACAATACAGTTTCCCCTAAGAAAAATGCTGAAGGATTCCATCAGTGAATATATTTTGTCTGACATCAAAAATGTAAACGTGAAATTGTGGAAAGAACTGAGCTGCATTTCAAAAGTAAGCAATAAGGATGATGTGAAGCGACTAAAGCATTTTGTGAAAAATAATAAAAGCAATTTAGGCTCTATGCTTTATGATGAATTGAAGTCCGCAGTGAAAGAAATTGCAGAAGACTTCGAATGGGTACGTAGCAAAGACGGACTGATAATCATGGAGATTGAGGACTGGATAGAAAATGCAAGACTGCGCCTCGGCAAAGAATATCCTGATGCCCTCATATACATAGGGCGTAGCTTTGTGAATCCCAAGGAACTAATTATAGGGGGTGTCGTCAATGATAATGATGAGCAAAAGTTATTTGAAAACTATTTCAATAACCAAAATCCACCAGTTCCTATTCATTTTAAGATTATTATTCAAAATTGAAATACAAGAATGATAGTTTGCAAATTTATTTGCTACAATTCTGTGCAACAATCATAGCTATCCCTCCTACAACTACAAAGATACCAATCGTGAAGAAGAACCAAAAGAACCACTGGGCATAATGACCGAGATAACAGCCATCATATTCCTTGTAGCGTTCACGGACTTTCTTCCGCTCATCGGCAAACATGGAATTGACCTCACGGATATGCATCTGCATCTGTGCGGTCATCCATTGGCGTTCTTTGACAAACAGTTCTTGAATCTTCTGCCAGTCGGCATCATTGACTTTTACTGACACTTTTAGTTGGGTCGGAGCATTCTCCAATGCCTTGTCAATGTGTTGATTGATGGTATCTACCTTTTTGCTGATAGTAGTCACAGCACCACCTAATTTGGCTTCCGCACGTTGATACTGCTGAATGGCGGATTCCAGTTCAAGTGTGGCATTGATGAAGGTGTTTGTAGCCTTGTCAATGTCCTCACTCAACTGCTTCAACTCAGGAACACGGTTTACAAGCCCATCCTCGGCTTGCTGCTCCTCAACCTCGTTTTCGACATCATTCATCATGTTGTCGAAGTCGGATCTTTCTTCTGTGTCTATGTTTATCTTGCTTTTTCTGATAGCCATATTGTCATTGATTTATCGGTGGAAACTTCTGCTGCGTGGTTTAGGCTTGCACATGGAATGAGCCATCTGTGCGCAACGGTGGGCAAACTTCCAGTCATCTTCGTCATCTTTCTTGCCCCAACCAGAAGAGGGAGCAGAACCGCCACCGCCACATAATTCTGAAATGGAAGTGGCAGCATCAATATATCCTGCAAACAACAGTATCGCTACATGAGCGACATTCTCTGTTGTCGCAATATCATTGTCCTCTGGAACCTGAACCTCATTAGTAAAGACATCTTTGACAGAGTTCGGAATCCACACCTTCTTGACTTCATCGCCAATGTTGATTGTGAATGCCGTTTGTGTAATTTGAGGTTGCGCTTTTGGTTGTGATGCTGTTGGAGTATGAACGACAGGACGAACTGGGCGAGGCGCAGAAGCAACGGATGGAGAAACAGGCTTTGTCTTGACTTGTGTTGGTTTTGGGTGCAGTTTCATCCAGGTGTCTTCAATCTTTGATGCCATAAACTTTCTGCCAATCTCAGAAGCCTTGAACACGGAAGCATTCTTGCCAACAGTATAGCCGACAAGTTTCCGTTGTTTGTCATAGCGTGGCTTTACCTCATAGCCTTTCATGCGCAACAGATTGAAGTATCTGTCTATGTTGAACTGTTGCATATCTTTGAGGGTGTTTTCACAATCCTCCGCAAGCTCCACTTTCCGCATATTCCGAATTTCCTGCGGTTGTTCCCACCCATGACGCATATTGATGATTTCCGCAGCCTTCATTGCCCGAAGATGAATATCATGCACATCGTTGGTGTTACCCTCCATATCCACACGACAGCAGTCAATGTGAAGGTGCAGCGTTCCTGACTTGGAGTCAGAGTGCAGTCCACCCACATTCATAGAATTGGTGAAGTTGGTCTTTATCTCATTGGAGAAACCGTTGGGCGTAAGTCCTACAGAATCCAAAACTTCCAATGCTTCGTCTTGGAGGTTCGCCCAATCTTCCATAGTGAAGTTGGCAGACTCTTCCTTTGATGGGGAAAGTACAAAAGTGGTCATGAACCTTTCCAACTTTCTGCCCACCGTCCTTTCCGCCTGATGATACTGGCAATGATGCTTCATCATGTACCAGATGGCGGTAGGGTCAAGACCATCTGGCATATTGTTCACCTTGACCGTTTTTGCCTTCTCCTTTTCCAATGCGTATCTTACGGAATTGCCTCCGTACGATACGACCTTTGCGAGCATAATCATGATTGTTCCTTTGATTTGGTCTGTACGTTTGTTGAGATATTCTCTTCAATGCTATACCAATGTTGGATAAGCCCTGCAACGGCATCAATCCACCAACGCATGAACTTCTCATTTTTGAAGAACCGAGCCTTTTCCTCAGCCGTTTTCTTGGATAGCACGTTGCTGATTTTTATCAAATCTGTCCTTGCGATGGCGAGAGAGTTGAGAGCGTCCACCTCTTCCTTGGTGAGCCTCATGCGTGGACGGTGCTTCAAACCAGTCTCAACGACATAGCGGCTCAGACTAATTCCACACTCCTTGGCAAGCGTCTGGAGCTGCTTTAACTCTTCTTTCGTACATCGGTAGGTATGGACTTCCGTGGGCGGTTTCCTTATGATGTTCTTCTTTCTCATTTGTCCTTGTCTCTGATTAAAATGGGATGATTACAAGCACCTTGCAAAGATGGTCACGACTGCGAGCCTGCGAGTAGTCCGAGAAACTTTTAGGAATACAGTAAGACGGACACGGCTTCTGTATTACAAAAGGATTTCTCGAAAAGTACCTATAAAATGGCGGCACTTTTAACAGCGTCCGTCCCCAAGGGTGCTTAAACGTATAACAGTTTGGCGGTAGCCTATGGCGGTCAATCGTCCTTTGGGATGATTTATCGGTATGGTGGCTCATTAGCCTCTGATGCCTATTGATTGCCGTTATTGGAGTCGTTAGGCTTGTAACCATTGTCATTAGAACCGTTAGACTGTTGTGTTTGTCCTCCTGCCAGATGCTGTGGATATGTGTTGTGTTCTCCATTATTCTGTTTGCCATCTGCTTCTTGCATGGAAGAAGGATTGCGAACAGACTGTCTGGAGTAGTTTTGTTGTGGGGAAATTCCACCTGTAACAGCATCGGAAAGATTGCCATTCGTTCCGACCTTACCCACGCTTCTGTTGTCATTAGATGAAGTCGAATTTAGGGAAGAAGAAATATCTCCAGTAGAAGAATTGCCCTTGTTGTCAGTATCGGATATTCCATTGGCAGAATGCCCATCTTCCTTGTCCGACTTTGTATCAACCCCCGTTGTCGTAACAATTACTCTTACTTGTGGAACTTCCGTGTGGATGATTGCAGAGCCATCAGTATTGCGCTTCAATGAAAATCCGTTCTTGACAAATCTTCCGTCCACATACCAACCAGAGAGGGAATGCAGGGTAATGATGCGGTTGTCTCCAACTTTTTGTGAAGAGGAAATCCCCACAGCCTCCATAGCCTGTAAAAGTTTGGGTACGGTCTTGCGGTCTTTATCCCAGAGTTTGGCAAGTTGGGTATTGTCAACCATACATTGCCCACACAAGATTTCCACTTGTTGGGTCTTGCTGATAGGTACAAGTGTTGTTTCACGTTCGGCAAGAGAGGCAAGAGACATGAAGCATTCCATGCGGTCAATCTTGTACTTCTTGCAGCGAAGATACTCCATCTGTACATCGGACAGCGTGAAGCAGTAATGTATCTTTTGTTTATCCATCTTCTGTAAATTTTGAATATTATAACCATAAATGGCAAGACTGTTTTTCTCAGTAAAGAGAAAATCATCTGTGCCGTCCTCGCCTTGGGGAAATGTCCTCTGCTATAACATAGAGCTCGCCTTGCAACCTGTCATTAGAATGGCTGCTTAATCGTGAAATGCACTCAATGCAGACAGACTGGGCAAGAAGTTTTCTTCTTCCGACAGTTGCTTCATCATTGATGCCCTTGTTGGCTCCGCATTGTTCGGCAAGCTGATTGAAAGCATCACGCATCCGAAAGTAGCCGTTGCCAGTATTGATGTAGCTCACGGCAAGGTCAGCGACATTCGCCAACTTGCTTCTGTACTCCTCATGGGAAATATCGTCCTTCATCATCGCCATGTCTATTTACAAAGTTCACTCATGTGCTTGGTCGCTGCAGCCTTGGTCTCAGCCTCGGACATACTGCGGTTCTGGCGCATCCAGTTCAAAAGTTCGGACTTCTCAAAGTAGATAATCTTGCCGTTGGGACGGAAGAACGGAAGTTCATGCTTGTGTGTCATCTTGTAGAGACTACTCTTTGATATACCCATGAATAAGGCTGCTTCCTCCAGTGTCAATACTTGCTTGGCATCACGGAGTAGGTTCTCCATTATCCCAATGCGGTGCTCATGTGACTCTACCTTCAAGAGAAGAGTCTCGGTGTCGATAGTTTTGTTCATTATCCTGTAATTTATTGTTTGTAATTCGTTGTACTGCTTGTTTTGAAAGTGTAGTCCCCCAAGACAGAGAGAATTCCCTGCCCGAAAAATGGGGACTACAAAAGTGAAATTTACTGGTTGTTATCCTGAAAAGTTCCGTTTACTTGTTATCCTGTAAAAAAGTTATTCTGCGTGGATGGGTGTTGGTGGCTGCTGTCCGCTTTGTCCTCGGTATCTGCTTGTTCTCCTCACGCTGTTTGCGACCTCGAAAGGCTTTCTTCGTGTTGTCAACAGCCTTGACCTTTTCATTCGTCAGCACATCTGCATAGATGGCGGTGGATTTGAGCGACTTGTGTCCCATCAGTTTCTTGGTAGTCTCAATGTTGCCAGTAACCGCCTGCACCAAAATTCCGAACGTATGTCGGGCGCAGTGAAAAGAGATATTCTTCTCAATGCCCACCTTTTTGGCTATCCTTTTAAGGGCTGCATCCACATTAGCCTTGGCAGGAAGGTGAAACACAAAATCATCATCGCCTTTGGGTGGCATCCATGACAAGGCGGTATTGCCGATTGGTACGGCATTGAGAGCCTTTGTTTTCTTTTGGACGATTACAAGCGTGTTCGTTTCCTTGTTTCTCTTGATGTCACTCCACCGCAGAGCCTTTATGTCGCTGATACGAAGTCCTGTCAAACAGGCAAAACCGAAAGCTCTCTGTGCTTCTGCAACCCCTGGACTTCTCTCCTCTGAAGCCATAAACCTTTTCAGTTCATCGGGAGTGAGATACTGCTTATGCGATGACTTTGGCTTGGAAAAGATGTCTGACTTCTCCAACTGGTAGAAAGGGTTAGCCTTCAACTTACCGAACTTGACAGCCTTGTTGAACACCGTCACTATGCGCTGTTGAACATTGTGAAGGGAGCCTTCACACAAAGGCTTGGCTTCAACTCGTACATACTTCTGTGGTACATAGTCGTTCTTCAGCCAAAGGAAGAAAGCCTTGAACCATTCCTTGTCGAACTTCCTCAGAGTGATGTGAGGTCTGCGCTTGTTGGCAAGGAACTCGCTCATTAGGTATTTCAGATACTTTGACTGGTCAACAATAGCCTTGGAGTAGTCTGTATTGTCGCTCATCCAGTCGATGTAAGTCTGGATCCAGTCCAAGACTTCGGGAGACTCGTCATTGGGGATTTCCTTCACAATCATCAAGTGACCTACCTCTGGGATTGTCTCTGGATGAAGAATACGCTCTGCCCTTATCTGGTGAGCACGTTGCAATGTTTCTTCATTCCTTGCTTTGGTCTCTGCATCAACCTCCGGCAACAAATACAGGGAAAGAAATTCAAACTTGCGCTTGCCACCATCGTAGATGTCAAGATACAAGCTTATGTTGTCGTTGGCAAGTGCCTTTTGTCTGATAGTTATTGTCATGTCTCTATATATTTTCGTTGTCAATGATTTATGTGAACATACCGTCAATGAGGTTGATGGCTTCCTCCTTCTTCTTATCCACGATTTTAGCATAGATTTCCGTGGTCTGAATGTTGGAATGTCCCATCAGCTTGCTTGTGGTAAAAAGGTCTGCACCGAGCGTGAGCATCATCGTTCCGAACGTGTGCCGTGAGCAATGGAATGAGATATGCTTCTCTATCCCTGCCGCTTCCGCCCATTTGCGGAGAGCCCTGCCTATAACGGTCTGTGTGGTTGGTATATCAAAGAAAGGAATATCATTTCCTCTTGGCTTTGGCAACCACCGCTTAGCCTCTTCCGAGAGAGGTATTATAACTGGCTTCTCCGTCTTTTGCATTTCCATGTCTATGTATTCGCCCTTTCCGTCAGCGGTCTTGAAGATGTGCATCGGAGCAAGACGGTACATGTCGCTTAATCGCAATCCAGTAAAACAGGCGAAGATGAAAGCCTCCTTGACCTCTGGACGGTAACTGTCCGTAGCCATGAGGGTGCGAAGTTCCTCAATGGTCAGATACTCTTTCTTGCCATCCTTGGGTTGGATGCGCTCACGTGCATCCAGTTCTTTCATAGGGTTGTTACGGATAATGCCTTGTCGCACAGCGTTGTTGAGAGCAGTGGAGAACATTCCGAGGTATCGGCTCGCCGTATTCTCGCTGATAGGTCTTGGCTCGCCATACTTGATATGGGAGTTTGGGAAGTTACGCAAGAACTTCACATAACCACGGCAGAACTCCGCATTGACCTCTTCAAGCGAAATGAAGCCTTTGTTAGTCTCGTCAAGATACTTCTCCACGGTGTGCAGCATTTCCACACGGCAATGGAGCGTTGACTTCTTAATGCCGACACCACCTTCACAATACTTCTTTATCCATGTGGTAAGAAGCATCGAGCCTTGTTTTACTGTCTCCCAGTCCTGTATGCCGTGACCATGAAGGGCTTTGATGCGCTCTGCCTTGATGCGTTCCGCAACCGCCATAGTCTGCTTGTTCTGTTCCTTGCAGACAGGGTTGATTTCGGGGACGAGGTAGAGTTTGAGGTATTCATACTTCCTCACTCCCTTATAGTAGATGTCAAGATAGATACTCTTGTTGCCATCTGCGAGCGACTTCAACCGAATTTTAATCGGTTCTTTCAGCTTTACTTGTTTCTTTGGTCTTGCCATGATGTATGAAGTGTTATTTTGTTTTTGTATTCTGCTACATTGGAGGGTCTTTCTCCCTCTTGTTGAAAGTTCATGTCAGATATGGTTTCCTATGCTGACATTTGCTTTTTTTCTCTTCCCTTACTTCGGAAAACTGATGTAAAGATAAGAAAACAAACCGAGAAACGAGAAACAAAACGGAAACAAGAAACAGTCTTTTATGTCTTTTTAAGAGTGAGTTTGGCAAACATCGGAAAATTCAAATTATCGCTTAAAGCATTGATACTTAGCGCATTTACTTTCATTTGCTTTCTTGTCTTTTCAAACGCATTTCGTAGGACTAAGATATTCTTGACATTATATCTCACCATATTCGCCATGACGAAACAATAGCAACACACAACGACGATGAAGACAAGCACGGCTTGATAGCGTAGCTCGTCCACAATATTGTTCAGCCCTGCAATGTAATGGCTCATCATTGGCACAGCCATCAACGACAGCGCAGCACCAACATACATAAACCTAATCTTTGCCTTGTCGCTTATGGGCGATATGCCCACGAGCAAGGCAAGGACGAGCGACAATGCGCAGAAGCAGAGTGCCAGTAATGCTATTCCCATATTATTTATCAATAGTAAATATGTCCAAATATTCAATTGCTTTCCATATATTACTATATGATTCCCCATCCATCCCAAGTTTCTGTGCTCTCGAATAGGCTTTTTCAAATTTGCCTTCTTTACACATTTCTTCCACCCATTTTGGAGATGAAAGAAACGATTCGGTCTTATCGAACTTTGGAATATGCTTTATCAACTCGTTTATTACGGCTTTCGATGTTCCATAGTATTTATTGGTGTTAATAAAATGTATCAAGAACCAAAATTCTACAGAAGGCATACTGTCGCATAATATGACACGCTTGTTCTTGTCATATTTCCGTTTCAAGTTCTGAAGTCTTTTGGACTCTATGGAATTCCATGATGACACATCAGCATCAAACGCCACAATTGCCAACCCTTCGTTGTCAAGCACCTGTTTTATAAGTTTCTCCAGTGTAGAAATATTCTCATTTCCAAAATATCTTGGTCGAATCTTGATTTTGAGGTTATACAGAGACTGTAAATGAGAAAAATAGTATTTCTCTGTAATACCGGCTCCGATGATTACAGCTCTCTCTGGTTTCCTGTTAATAGTCGCAGTTTTTCTTGCCATATTCCTTTAATCGTGAATGTTGGGTAATGCTCCGAAGACTCCGTTTCTGTAAGATTTCTGGAAAGAAGAAATCTTTGACAGTCCTTTAAAATCTGTCAACGAATATAGCGTTGTATGGCCATCAACTTCTTTCTCTGTAAACCACACAGAATCTTTTCTGATAAGATCGTCCACAGTGTTCAACAATGGGTCGTAATGTGAGGTCACTATCAACTGGCTTCTGCTTTTCTCCTTCAGGAACTTTTCAATGATGAATTCCACCAATTCGGGATGCAATGAGGATTCTATTTCGTCTATTGGTAAGATGCCGTTTGTTTTTATTGCCTCATAGATAGCTGCCTCAATGCCAAAGGTTCGTTTGGTTCCTTCACTCTGGAGCGAGTTGGGCAACCTGTAATGTTCTTCTCCACGTTTGTTTTTAACCGTGTGTTGAAAATCTGTACGCAACCTTTCAAAGGTATTGTCTGTCAGTACTTTTTCCTTTGCCTTTTCCGTAATATCTTTATCTTCCATTATAGAAGTTTTGACAAAGTCGGGAATCGGCACTTTTTCCCTTTCGGTATATACATCAGTGATGTTATAGTCTGCCTTATGTACAAAATCAAGGATGTATGCCTTCAATTCGGCATTCTTTTCCATTTGTTTTCCTGCATACTCAAACATTTTTGTGCCTGGCTCTATGATTGGCATCATATTATTTTTCATCCAGTCGCACACATCGTCTATATATGCTAACGAACAGTTCACTTGGTTTCTTGCTGCAAAAAAAGACATGTTGGACAAACATTTCACATTCAGCTGCTCCACTATTGTTGTATTCGCCTTAACCAGACTTGCATTCAATTTGACAAGCGATGCTGTGCCGTCCAACTCTCGACTGAACACAAGTGAGGGCTGCACTGAATTATATATATATAAATTTTCCTTTATCACTTGTTTGTCGTCCAAGACAAGAATATACCAATATCTTTTATCGCCAATAAAGAATTTAATGTTGAATTCTGATGGTTCGCTTGGTGTTTCCATATCTAACAGAAAAGGTACCACACCAGTTTTTTCGTCAAGGTCCGACTTTTTGTCGAACCAAAAACCGCATAAAAAATCTATTGCATTCAACAGATTTGATTTTCCACTGGCATTTGCTCCATAAATAAGGGCGAAACGCAATAAACGCACTTTTGGAGTGACATTTACCACTTGACATTCCTCAAACGTAGTGTCTTTGGTGGCCTCAAAATTAAGAACAACCTCGTCTCTAAACGATAGGTAATTCTTTATCCTTATCTCCTGTATCATGATTGGTTCATTTTACTTGTTTTTATATTGCTTTAATTGCACGCAGAGATTAATGCAAACCGAGAATTGGACATTCAACCAATTGCTTTGTCATATCAGTTTACTCTTCCCGTGTACAAAATTAAAACAAAGCCACTAAAATCACAAATAAAACAGACATAATATTTTGCCCTATTCTCCAAAACGACATATTTTACGCCAATTCAGAATATAAACAACACTATTATTATAATATATGTCATCCTTTTGCAAAGTCAATAGAATTGGAAATCTGTACTGTTTTATTTCTGTTTTGACACTGTTAAACCCAAATCGGTCATTAGACCGAACCAAGCGTGTTATAAGAGAATTTGTCTTTCTTTTCTACCCTTCTCCGCCTTTGGTTTCGTCATCTTGCCGTCGTCCGCGTTTCGTCATAGCCCGC
>OJNH01001264.1_pt1 | contig 20562 bp, 18 predicted proteins | sample 1597361 | NCBI WGS metagenome assembly OJNH01 (sample SAMEA2452136, study PRJEB22498) | human gut metagenome | biome: human feces; feature: human gut; material: feces | place: Australia | collected 2012
CAATATATGGAGCAGATGCTATTTTAAGACCAGCATTCCTCGCAATAGAGGCACCAGCCTCCAGAAGATGAATAACCTTTATACGATTATCAATCCTGCCATATTCATCACATATATCAGATGATGTATCCTCCGACTTATTATCAACTAAGATTATTTCAATATCTTTCAATAATTGACTACGTACAGATTCAATACAACGCTTTAAATATGGAGCTGTATTATGAACAGGAATGATAACACTCACACGATATTGGCATTCTGTCTTTTTCATTCTAAATATATTTTATATATTATGCGAATCAGTAGTTGAAATCACTTGCTGATTCAGTTAGTTAAATTGTTATTATTCAATTAAACATCTCATCACCATTTCGCAACCCTTCTGAAAATAAAAATAAAAAAGGGAAAGTAACTACTAAAATTGCGACTAAAGGATACTGTTCTACAAAGAACATGTATTATTTCGGACTCAAACTCCACACCTTAGCTTTCCACAGGAAAGGAGCCATTCCATCCCCCGAAATGATTATCTTATCATCAGAGAGGAGAATGATCTGGCCATACTGACTCCTGTTAAAGCCATAAAGGAAAAGTTCTTAGTATTACTCAAAGAGAGCAAGCTGGTAGAGACCTGTTTTCTACTGCCGTGTCAAAGGTCAGACAACCGATAGAATCTTTTTTCAACTGGCTGAATGAGAAAACAAATATTCAAAGAGCGATGAAAGTCAGATCTACATCCGGACTTTTGGTACATACGACGGGGAAAATAGCCATCGCATTCATTTATCTAGTTTTCTAAAACAATGAATCAGAGTTCAACTACTGATTCGCATAAATTATTAATTCCAATTCTGCACATTCAACTTCAAAAAAGTGAAATTTTATTCAACAATAAACAACATTTAAAACCCTATTAAAGCATTTCGGGCCAATACAAGTTTGGAATTGATAACAAAGATAAGAAATTCTATTAGAACTATACCTAAAAATATAATCTTCTGTAGAAATCAAACAGTTCATTGCATTTATTTACGTTTATGGCCACCTCTTTAAATGATATTTATTATATTTTTTCTTCAATATTCAAAAATAGCCAAACATAAAAACACATCTACGCAATTATTAGACTCGTATCAATGTAAAAACAAAAATAGGCAACATCATAACATTTTCACATACAAGCGGTTCACTCGAAGATTAAAGACAAGTCCCTTTGGCATTTCTGTTTTTTCTTTATACCTTTGCCACACTATCTATACATCATTTGTATTAGCAATAAAAGAATTCAGACTTTAATGAAAGAGAGAAAATTAATGAATCCCCAATCTACTATGACGAATATTGACATCATAATCCCCATCTATAATGCTTTTGATTTTGTCAAAAAGTGCATTGAAACAGTAATTGAGCATACAGATCTTACCCAACACACATTATTGTTAGTCAATGATAAAAGCACAGACGAAAGAATATTGCCCTTATTGAATTCTTTTATAAAAGAAAATCAATCGCTAAATATCATATTAATAGATAACAAAGATAATCAAGGATTTGTCCGAACTGTGAATATTGGCATGCAATATTCACACCATGATGTAGTCTTATTAAATAGTGACACTGAAGTAACCAGAAATTGGCTTTCCAAAATACAAAATTGCGCATATAGTAAACCTGCAGTAGCTACTGTTACTCCCCTATCCAATAACGCGACTTTAGCATCTGTCCCTGTTTTTTTGGCAGAAAACACCATTCCTCCAGGTTTAAGTGTAGAAGAATATGCTGACATTGTCGAAAAATGCAGCATGAATTTATTTCCTGAGATTCCTACTGCGCACGGATTCTGTATGTATATTAAAAGAGAGGCAATAGACGATCTAGGTCTATTCGACGAAGAAACTTTTGGAAAAGGATATGGAGAAGAAAATGATTTCTCATATAGATGTTTACAAGCTGGATATAGACATTTATTATGTGATAACACATATATTTATCATAAAGGAACCCAATCTTTCACTCAAGAAAAGACCAATTTGATAAACTCTCATCTACAAATATTAAAAGAGAGATACCCGGTATGCTTTGCAAACACTGAAGCTTTTGTTCAACAAAATCCGATCTCAGAGATACAACTGAATGTGCGTTATAACACAGATATGTATTCTAAAAAGAACGTACTGATTATAATACATGAGTTCAAAGCAATCAGCGAAAGGAACATTGGCGGAACAACATTGCATGTACATGATTTAATTAGAAACATGCGAAAGGAATTTAATTTTCATGTAATCTATTATTCTGTGGATGATTTCAGATACTATCTAACCTCTTATTTTTCATCTGACGAAATTACTGTTTCTCTAGGCATGTATTCTCAATATACAGCTTTAAATCTTTATAATGATGTTTTCAAGAAAGATATTGAGAGATTGATAACGGCCCTAAGAATAGATTTAATCCATATCCATCACTTAAGAAACATGTATTTGGATATTTTCAAAGTGGCACAAGAGAAGAACGTTCCCTTTATATATACAATGCATGATTTTTATTCAATATGTCCTTCGGTAAAACTCTTCGACGAGGAAACTTTTCTTTGTAGTTATAACAACCAAAATGGATGTAGTTCATGCATATCAAAAAAGTTTAAACAGAATATTAATTTTATACCATTATGGAGAAAAGAATTTTATTCGAATCTTAAATCAGCAAAGAAAATAATCGTCCCTTCTTCCAATACTAAGAATATTGTTTTAGATATATACAAAGACCTAACAATCGACGTAATAGAACATGGCTACAATCAAGTAAACAAAGAATCGAATTATTCTAACATAAAGAAAAACAAAAAAGAAAAGTTTAATATCGCTTTTATTGGTGGGATTTCAGAAGAAAAAGGGTTAAGATATTTAAAAGGGTTAATAGCTGAAGCTAGAAAATCCGAGATAACAATCCATCTCTTTGGAATGGCAGAAAATAAAAAATATAACACCAATAAACAAAATTATATCTATCATGGTGAATATTTACAGAAAGACCTACCTAATCTATTACTTGAGAACGACATTAAACTAGTATGTTTAATGTCCATGTGGCCAGAAACTTATTCCTATACTTTATCAGAAAGCCTTATTGCTGAAATTCCTGTAATCACATTCGATTTAGGAGCTATAGCTGAACGGGTGAAAGCAATTGATGCAGGATGGATTTTCCCCATACACAGTACCGCAAAAGATATTTTTAAGTTCATTTTAACAGTCAAATCAAACATCGCAGGAGAATATCAAAAGAAAAAAGAGAATATCAGGCATTATTTAAAAGAAATGAAGTCTGTAAAAGAAATGACTGATGAATATGCAAGAATATACAATAAAACCATCAATACATTCCCTGTTTTAGCTTATGATACCAATGACACACAATCAAAGATTGAATTCTACAAAAAAAGCAGAGAACTCAATCCATCAAGTATAAAGTCGATACAAGAAAAGAAAGAATATAAACGCATAAAAAATATCATTAAAGGATCGGCACCCTTTAAACGCGCTTTTAGAGAAATGAAGCTCTATCGTGAGACCTATAAAAATAGCAAGTGGCGAAATAAAATCCTTTTCAAATTTATATGGTATAGAATTATATGTCTTAATACTTGTAGTACTTTTACCAAAAAATATTATTAGATAGTTCATCGTAAAAAGATGCCATACACATAACAAAAGAAGTCATAAACCAAATTCAATAAAGTTCCATCAAAATGATTAACGTCTTATACATAGCAGTAGGTGAAGGAGGCTCTGACCAAGCATTAATCACTTTAATTAAAGAACTTAAAAGCAAAATAAGGCCTTATGTCACATTAGGGAAATTAGCTAGCCAATCAACCATTGATAAATTGAAATCGGAAAATATACCATATAGTATTCTTAACTACGACTTCTTCTGGTATCCTTCAAAGAAAAATTTATGGAATTATATTACTCGTCCCATATATGCCTTTAAATTAAAAAATAAAAAGAAATTCTTTGCCAAACAAATCATAGAATTATCCAAACAATATAAGATTGATATTATTCATACCAATTCTTCTGCATATCAGTTTGGGGCTACTGCAGCTCAAGCACTAAAGATTCCACACATATGGCACCTAAGAGAGTATCAATCTTTAGATTTTGGACATTCACACGCTTACTCACTTCCATATTTAAAAAAACAACTACACAAATCCGGCAATTTCAATATAGCAATAACAAAAGGTATATATAATTTCTACCAACTAAAGGAGGAAAACTCGACTATTATTTACGACGGTGTTTTGAGGCAAAGTTATAAACCTAAAGAGCTTCCTAAAGAAGAGTATTTTCTATTTGTAGGACGCATCGTGAAAGAAAAAGGCATCTTTTCACTACTAAATAGCTATAAAGACTATCTACTAAGAGGAGGTACCTTCAAATTAATACTTGCCGGGAACTATTCCTCAAAGACAAAACAAAAAATTGATAGACTAATAGAAAAATACAATATACAAAATAATATTATGCTTAAAGGAATACTACCCACCAATCAAATATATGATCTAATGAATCGCGCAACAGCTTTAATCGTCCCATCACCTTTTGAAGCATTTGGCCTAATTACAGCAGAAGCTATGTTTAACAAATGCTTAGTTATTGGAAAAGATACTGCCGGAACAAAAGAACAATTTGACAATGGTCAAAGAAAATACAATAAAGAAATTGCTCTTCGTTTTACCAACGAACAGCAATTAACCACCCATTTAACAGATATAGAACAAAAACAGATACAACAATACACTGAAATCATCGAACGAGCATATAATTATGTTTCGTCATTATACTCTATTGAGAACAATGCCAAACAGATAGAGTGTCTATATACATCTATTCTTAGAACATAATTATTTATAAGACGTAAACAAAATTACATGCATTTACAATATCAATAATTATTTTATATTTATCTTTGCAAAAAAAATTAGGCCGTGCTATTTAACTCATTCGAATTCTTAGTCTTTCTACCAATAGTATTCTTATTATATTGGTTTGCTTTCAAAAAATTAAGAGCACAAAACTTATTTGTTGTTGTAGCTAGTTATCTATTTTATGGTTGGTGGGATTGGCGCTTTCTTATCTTAATAGCGTTTACTACTTTATGTAGTTATGCAAGCGGAATCCTACTTGAACGGCAAGAAGGACATAGACACATCCAACGTTTAATAAGTATTGCCAACATTGTATTAAACCTAACCATATTAGGAATATTCAAGTATTTCAACTTCTTCTCGGAAAATTTACAACACCTGTTTCAGTGGTTTGGATTTGAATTGGATTGGGTCACATTAGATATTTTACTTCCAGTAGGAATTAGCTTCTATACATTTCAAGCACTTAGTTATACAATCGATATCTACCGTCACAAGATGAAACCCACACATGATATTGTAGCATTCTTTGCTTTTATCAGTTTTTTTCCTCAACTTGTTGCAGGTCCTATCGAAAGAGCGACCAATTTACTACCGCAGTTCGAAAGACAACGAGCTTTCGATTACACAGCGGCAGTAGATGGTATGAGGCAAATTTTATGGGGATTATTCAAAAAGATTGTTGTAGCAGACACATGCGCTGTCGCAGTCAATCAAATCTTTGCAAATTATCAAACACTTGATAGTTTGAATCTGGTTTGGGGAGCTTTCTTATTTACTTTCCAAATTTATGGAGACTTTTCTGGATACTCGGACATCGCTATAGGTACAGCAAAGTTATTTGGCATTAACTTACTACAGAACTTCAACTTTCCATATTTTTCTAGAGATATTGCCGAATTTTGGAGACGTTGGCATATTTCACTCACCACTTGGTTCAGAGATTATATTTATATCCCATTAGGAGGAAGTCGATGTAGCAAATGGAAATCTTTCCGTAACACTATGATAATTTTCTTAGTTAGCGGTCTCTGGCATGGAGCCAATTGGACGTTTATTTGTTGGGGTGCATTTCATGCCCTACTATTTCTACCATTATTACTCATGGGAAGAAACAGAAAGTATAAAGACATAGTAGCTGAAAACAAATACCTACCATCCCTCAAAGAACTTGGACAGATTATTAGTACTTTCATTCTTGTAATGATTGGTTGGGTTATCTTCCGCGCCGAAAATATAAAAGAGGCCTATCAATATATCATTTATATGTTTACTAAATGGCAACCTTCATCGCTTGAATATGGAGTTAAATGCATCCAATACATTGCTATTTTGATTATCATAGAATGGATTAACAGACGCAAAATGCACGGACTAGAAATAAATATAAAATACCCTATAATCAGATGGGGAATCTACTGTGCCATATTCTATTATATATTTTATTACTCTAATGATATTCAAACATTTATCTATTTTCAATTCTAGAACTTTATGAGAAAATTTATATTAAAATGCTTATTCACCATATTCCCTATCATGGTATTAATATACGCATATGGCTTTTATGTGAATTTCTATTTAATAGGAAATATATTAACCAAAGCTGGTGATCTAGGAAACCTAGGATACTTCTATATTGATAAGGGTCAAACAAATTTAGGGAAAAAACTATACGAAAATAAGGTAGATCAATACCATGAAAGTATACAAGAAAAGTATAATATACTCACTATAGGAGACTCTTTTAGTCAACAAGGTTTCGGTGGCTATCAGAACTATTTAGGGAATAAATTAGGAGAAAGAATCCTCAACTATCCTGATCCTAGAGGAAAAGGATATTGCCCTGAAGAAATCGCATTATATTTACTTAACAATGACATATATACTAAATTAGGATGTAAAATTGTTATTATCGAAACTGTTGAAAGAGAATTTGTACAACATATACTAAGTTTCAGAGATATTACAAACATCAATTACAGCATTGACAATGAGGATGACACTAGCAAAAATATCTCTACGAAGAAAAGAGATTATTTAATGGAAACATTCAAATACATCAAATATCACTTGTATAAATCAAAAAGACCAGTAAAAGAGGCACAATTAAGCACAGACTGTTTTTCTGCCCCCTATAAAACTCTTTATTTTTACAATGACGATTTATGGAAATTATCAATAACTGAAGAAGAGTATAATACTATTTGGGACAGACTTAATAAGCTTCATAAACGTTTTCAAGAAAAAGGTATCGACCTCTATTACATGATAGCTCCCGATAAATACGACGTATACCAACCATATATAGCAAATAATCCATATCCGCCTAAGACAGTTATTGATCAATTAGAAGAAAATGGAATTAATCAACTAGATTGGCTGATCAACCCTAGAAACAAATTTAGAGAAATGATTTCCAGTGGAGTCAAAGACGTTTACCACATAGATGATACACATTGGGCAACTATAGCCAGTGAGACAGTAAGCAATATTATCGCAAATAAAATCACACAAGCTACCAAGTAAATTATCTCCTTGTTTTCAACAGGATTTATATCATTCAACTAAAAATAAAACTATTGAGTGATTACAGTCGATCTTTATCACGAGTAATTAACCATGGTATCAAACAACTAAAACTCTTATTAAAACGTTCTATGCAATAATCACTAAGATTTGCTTTTAAAGAAGATGTTAAGTACAACATAAGTTCCTTCTTAATTGTCGAAGAAACTTTTAGCCTTTTTATCTCTTTATAGAAACTTCCATGACGTACAGTTTTTCTTTGTTTCCCTATGTTGGGAAGAAAATGCTCGACTGTACTTACTATATACATATCTTCTTGAACTCCCTCTCCTGTCTTTTGAGCTTTCTTAGTAGTACTCACGCCATGCAAACGAAACTTATTCATTTTTTCATAAACTTCAAGTACCATACCTTGCCTCGCCATCTCTATCCAAAAAAGCCAATCACCACTATAGCGCATTGAAAAGCAAGACAAATCTTTTATTTGTTCAAAACATTGTTTACGAAAGACAACACCACTAGCATTGTAAATATAATTACGCCAATAAAGATTATGTTTTATATAATCTTCACCATCAAAAATACCTATATTGTGAGGACGACGTAATTGTTTTAAAGTCCAACGGTCAAAATCAGTAGATAGTTGATTCCCTTTTTCGTCTATACAGTGCGAACCTAGAAAACAGAAGGAAGCACGAGGATATTGATTTAAAACAGAAACAGCTTTCTCTAGAAAAAAAGATTCAGCCGCATCATCACTCTCGGCAATCCAAATATATTTTCCACGAGACAAACTTATTCCCTTTTGCCATTGAGCAAAAGGACTCCCTGTATTGACTGAATTAATCTCCAAATGAGCAACACGAGAATTTGTTTTATAATGGTTTAAAATAGACACACTATCATCGGTTGAAGCATCATCCAATAATATAATTTCATAGTCTGTATATGTTTGTGACAATACCGACTCAATACGTTGCTGTAAAAAACGAGCATAGTTATAATTAGGGATGATTATACTAACTTCCACCGGATGATTTTCCATTACAAACACACTATTTATCTTAGTTATTATAACAAACTGATAGCAAAGATACAGATATTATTCTTAAAAAAGACGCTAACCCTCTAATGTTTAGCAAAAAAGCCTTTAACACTTGTCACAACCAAATAAAATGTATACATTTGTAGAATTTTAGTGCAAGCCCCCTTAACTATTTAACTAACATAGTAATAATTATATGAATAAACCAATGGCGAGCAACATAAGTACATCGCTAATTATATCCACCTATAATAGAAGCGACGCATTAGAATTATGCGTTAAAAGCGTGCTACGTCAATCTCTCCTTCCTGATGAAATTATCATTGCCGATGATGGTTCTAAAGAAGACACAGGAGAACTAATTCATCAACTGGCAGCTTCCTCTGAAGTTCCCATTATTCATGTTTGGCATGAGGATTTGGGCTTCAGACTGGCCTCCATCCGCAACAAAGCTATTGCGAAAGCATCTAAAGAATATATTATACAAATTGACGGAGATATCGTTTTACACAAAGATTTCGTCAAAGATCATGTACGTTTTGCCAAAAGAGGTAGTTTTGTAACCGGTAGCCGTGTATTAATCCGGGAAGATTTAACCCAAAAGATGTTAGCAGAAAAAAACTGCATCATTTCCATTCACGACAAAGGTACTAAAAATACAATCAACGGAGTACATTTACCTTGGTTGAGTCCACTACTTCAACATTATCGTCAATGGGATGTTTCTTACTCGAGAGGATGCAATATGGCTTTCTGGAAAGAGGATTTGTTAAAAGTCAATGGATACAATGAAGCTATTACCGGATGGGGAAGTGAAGATCATGAATTAGTATGCCGCCTTATCAACAGCGGCGTACGCAAGCGTACCATCAAATTTGCGGGAATTGTGTTCCACCTTCATCACGAACTACATGGAACAGATAATTTGAGCAATAACCGCAGTATTTTGAACGAAACGAAAGTCAGGAAACTAACCTGGTGCGATAAAGGAATCATACAAAACTAATATGGAAAAGAATTTGAACTTTTTAGATCGAAACGAATTTAACTACAGTCCATCAAAAGAAGTAGTAGAAGCTTTAAAAAACTTCGATATAAATAAACTTTGTTTTTATACCCGCATTTACGACGAAGGAAAGAAAAGTATATTATCCGTTTTCTTGTCCGAACTATACGATATAGATGAAACTCAAGTTTTATTGGGATACGGCGGAGAAGATATCCTGAAGCAAGCCGTTCATTACTTCCTGACTCAAGAAGATGGAAACAAAACGATGTTGATTCCCAAGTTCTCATGGTGGTATTATAAGTCAATTGCAGATGAGGTGAATGGTCATACTTTGCAATATCCTCTTTACGAAGACGGAAACACCTTTAAATATGACTTTGAGACGCTGAAAGATATGATTCAGAAAGAGAATCCGAAGATTCTTTTACTGGCTTCTCCCAATAACCCTACCGGCAACGGTTTAACTCCGAAAGAACTGGATGAACTGCTCGCAGAGGTACCCAGCCAAACAGTGGTACTGATAGACGAGGCATACGCTTCTTTTGTTTCAACTGATACGAGTTATATCAAACGCCTAGTCAACAAATATCCGAATTTGATTATTTCCCGTACTTTATCCAAGTTTTATGGATTACCAGGCCTACGTATGGGATTCGGATTTATGAGTAAAGAACTGGAAAAATTCAGCAAATACAGCAATAAATATCTGGGATACAACCGAATATCCGAAGATATCGCCATTGCAGCTCTTAAATCGGACGCACACTACCGCAACATCGCCAAACTGATGAACGAAGACCGTGAGCGTTACGAAAAGGAAATCGGCGTGTTACCCGGATTCAAAGTATATGAATCGGTTGCCAATTTCATTTTAATCAAATACCCGATAGAGCTAAAAGAGGCTTTACAAAAGGCTTTTGCCGAACAGAGTTATAAAGTGAAGTTTATGAATGAACCGGATATCAACACTCATTTGCGTATCACATTGGGACGCCCAGAGCAAAACCGGATCGTTATAGATACAATTAAAGAAATCGCATCCAAATGAAAGCAGTAATATTAGCCGCAGGAATAGCGTCACGCTTACGCCCGCTGACCGATACAACGCCCAAATGCCTCCTCAAGATAGGAGAACGATGCCTACTGGAAAGGGCTTTTGATGCTCTGATACAAAACGGATTCGACGAATTCATTATCGTCACGGGGTATCGCCAGCAACAAATCGTTGATTTTCTGCAGGCACGTTATCCAGTCCAAAATATTGCTTTCATCTATAATGACAGATATGAATCAACCAACAATATCTATTCATTATGGCTTACCCGACCATATACAGACGGGGAAGAAATATTGTTATTAGACAGCGACATTGTTTTTGATCCTCAAATTGTAAAAAGACTGCTTCATTCGGATAAAAACGACATATTGGCACTGAATCGGCACGAGCTTGGAGCGGAAGAAATAAAAGTCATCGTAGACGACGCACAAAAGGTTGTTGAAATCAGCAAAGTCTGTTCTATATCCGATGCTATCGGAGAGTCTATCGGTATCGAAAAGATGTCAACTGAATACACCAAAGCTCTATTCCGGGAACTGGACATTATGATTACCACCGAAGGACTGGACAATATATTCTACGAACGGGCTTTTGAACGACTGATTCCGCAAGGATATAGCTTTTACGTCATGGATACCACCGAGTTCTTCTCGGCCGAACTGGACACCGTAGAGGACTTTCAACAGGCACAGAAGCTGATTCCAGCCAGTCTTTATTAATCAAATTCAGATAGAAATGGCAAATTACGATATCCGCCCTCTACAGCTTCGCATATTAAAGAATTTATTAGCTGTTGACAAAGTTTGCAAAGAACATAATCTGCGATATTACATCATGGCAGGCACCATGCTGGGAGCCGTCCGCCACAAAGGATTTATCCCTTGGGATGATGATCTGGATATCGGTATGCCAAGAGCTGATTATGATTTATTAATGGCTAATGCCAAAGAATGGTTGCCGAAACCATACGAAGCTGTATGTGCTGAAAACGACAAGGAATATCCTCTTCCATTCGCAAAAGTACAGGATGCCGACACCACTTTAATTGAACGTATGCATCTCAAATATTTGGGAGGCGTATATATTGATATATTCCCACTGGACGGAGTTCCGGAGAGCCGCATGGCGCAAAGAATGCATTTTGCAAAGTACGAATTCTACAAACGTGTACTTTATCTGATCCATCGCGATCCATACAAGCATGGAAAAGGTCCCAGTTCATGGATACCGCTATTATGCAGAAAGCTTTTCACCCTTACCGGAGCACAAGAAAGTATCAGGAAAGTAATGAAAAAGTATGATTTCGACCAATCCGCATTGGTCTGTGATTATGATGACGGAATGAAAGGAATCATGTCTAAAGATATTCTGGGCATCCCTACTCCAGTCTTATTTGAAGATGAAGAAGTATGGGGAGTACAGAAATATGATGCCTATCTGTCACAGAAATACGGAGATTACATGACCATACCTAAACAAAGTGGGCAAAGACAACACAATTTCCATTATTTAGACCTGAATAAACCTTATCGGGAATTTGAAGTCTAACTATAATCACATAAAGGTAAGAAGTAGAAATGAGAATAGGTTTTGACGGAAAACGTGCAGTACAGAATTTCACCGGTTTGGGTAATTATAGCCGCTATATAGTGGATATTCTATGCCAATTCTATCCGGAGAATGAATATGTATTGTATGCCCCCAAGAAACGGGAAAATAAAAGGCTGAACAAATTAACGAAGCAATATCGGCAACTACAGCTTTCTTACCCCACTATCTCAAGTTAAAATAATAGGTGATTGTCCCTGTCTGGTTATTCACCCCACTACTTCTTTCTGGAAAAAGTTAAGTTCGTTATGGCGAGTGTTGGGAGTCACCCGCCAATTGGAAAAAGAAAGAATTGATATTTTTCACGGACTTAGCAATGAATTGCCCCTGAATATCCATAAAAGTGAGGTAAAAAGTATCGTAACAATCCACGATTTGATATTTCTGCGATACCCACAATACTATCATTCGATCGACAGGAATATATATACATACAAATTCCGCAAAGCCTGCGAAAATGCGGATAGAATCATTGCTATCAGCGAATGTACCAAACGTGATATTATTGAGTATTTCGGGATTCCTGCCGATAAGATAGAAGTTGTTTATCAGGGATGTGATACTTCATTCACGCACCCTGTAACAGAAGAGAAAAAAAGAGAAGTCCGAGCTAAATATCAGCTACCGGAACACTATATCCTCAACGTAGGAAGTATTGAAGAACGAAAGAATGCCCTTTCGGCGGTACAAGCACTGACGATGCTTCCTGAACAAATTCATCTTGTCATTGTAGGCCGCCATACAGAATACACTGATAAGATTGAACATTTTATTAAGGAGAATAAGCTGGAAGAAAGAGTGCACATCATCAGCAATGTTCCTTTTGATGATCTGCCGACTTTTTATCAACTAGCTGAAATTTTTGTATATCCTTCACGCTTTGAAGGCTTTGGCATCCCCATCATAGAAGCTTTATACTCCGGAATTCCGGTAGTAGCCGCAACAGGTTCTTGCCTGGAAGAAGCCGGAGGTCCCGACTCAATCTATATACATCCCGACGATATCAAAGGAATGGCCAATGCTTTCAAACAGATATACTCTGACCCTGAAAGAAAGAAAGTAATGATTGAAAAAGGGCAAATATTTGCCAAAAGATTCTCTGAAGAAAAGCAAGCGGAAGAGATCTTAAACATCTACAAGAAATTAATGAGATGAACATACTTAAACACACAATAAAGAAATTTATATATGGCACTCTCCCATATTATTTCATGAAAGGATATAAGCCCGGCTCTCCTTATCTGAAATACTATGAATATATTAAAGAACATGGATATTCAAGACACCTGTATGAATTCAAAGATGAATATGCAAATATGCCCGTTGACGTACAGAAAGACGAGGAGAAAGGTTTATACTATGTTCAAAAAGAAGAGAAACGGCTCTATTTCAGAAAGAGCACTCCGGCCAGGAAAATTCAAAAATATTACAGGGCTTTGAGCATGGAACAAGACAGGCGCTCACCGCACCATTACTTCAACAGCGTTAAAGAAGTGACAGGAAAGGTATTTGTAGATGTCGGTTGCGCCGAAGGATATTCTTCATTGGAAATCATCGAAGAAGCTAAACATGTTTACCTGTTTGAACAGGACGAACAATGGTTGGAGGCCATCAGAGCGACCTTTGAGCCATGGCAAGATAAAGTTACGATTGTCCAAAAGTATGTAAGCGACCATAACTCTTCAAGAGAACAAACCCTGGATGACTTCTTCAACAATCAAACGGATGAGCATCTATTTCTAAAAATGGATATCGAAGGAGCTGAACGACATGCATTGGCCGGATGCAAGAACTTATTTCAGAATTGCCAAAAGTTGGATTTTGCAATTTGCACATACCATCTACATGATGACGAAGCAATCATTTCTGCTTTTTTGGATAAGCATAACTGCACATATACCAATCAGAAAGGTTTTTTCAGGCATAAAATCCGCAGTGTAGTCATGCGCGGAAGTAAGAGTTAATCATTGATAATCAGCAGAAAGCAATTCGCAATAGTCATACTTACACAAGTATGTATCATAAATGTGCTTTTCTTTTTTCAATAAGAAACGTGAGATATGCGGTTCCCAAGAAAAGAACTTACGCACAGAACGGTATAAACGGAAGAATAAAATCAGAGATACGATATGCCTTTCTTTTTCTTTTCGTGCCGCACGACGATAAATATAATGAGTAAAGAACTGATCGCTATAACGAAGAGCCAGACTAACAGTAGATTCTACATCCCATCCCCTCAAAGAAGCATATTCTGTCATTATATAAGTCAGCACTTCACGAGAGATGCATAAACGACACATATTACGGCACACAGTATCACAATCAATATCCGATAGCAACTGCATACGATTCACGTCGACCAAGGAAAAACTATATTCATTCGCATCATTCTGATGGATCAATATATTGCCGGGAGAATAGTCCAAATGCAGGATACCTGCCTGATGCAAAGCAGCTGTGTAGCGCGCAAAAGCAGAAAGTTTATCTTCATTTCCTTCCACTTTCCCATCCATCAGGGAACGGACTGTTTCGCCACCATCATAACAACAAATGTAATAGCTATGTGAAAGAAGACCACTCTGGAATTGTTCGATCATAGCAACTGGCTCCGGAGTGTCAAAGCCATGTTGTTGAATTTCCATAGAGTAAATATAGGAACGCTCTGCTTTTGATTGCCGGAAAAACGAATATACAACACGATTGATGATGTGAGGCTTCTTAAAGCTCTTCACCACAACATCAATGCTGCCTAAGCCAATTCGTTTTAAAACATTACGCCCATCGTACACCACATCTCCTTTTTCCTGGAAGGACCTTGGAATTTCTTCTATCTCCTTCTGCAGATGCGCGTACTTGGGATTTACAATCACTCTCATTACACTCTCCTATATAATACTAATTACAAAGATGGAGCAAAGATAAAGAAATTAAGGCATATTCCGACTATATTTTTTTCTTTTCTCACAAAGATTGGCTAACTCTCTATACATATAAGTACTGTTGCGAACAACTTTAGTCGTTTTTTCTTTTTTCTTTTCATTTATATTTAGACATAAATGCTTTTTTTTAGCTATGTTTGCACGATAAAAAGCATAAAGAAGTAAAGCATGAAACCAATCAAAAAAATTCTGATTATTCGATTTAGACAAATAGGGGACTCTATTCTGGCTGTTGCATTGTGCAGTACGCTGAAAAAAAGTTTTCCCGATGCAGAAATACATTTTGTGCTTAATAAAAATATAGCATCGCTCTATGAGGGTCACCCGGACATAGATAAGGTTATTACATTTGACAAGAATGAGAATAAACCATTCACTGCTTATATAAAAAAAGTATGGCAAGTGACGCATCAAAACAAATACGATGTCATCATCGATATGCGTTCTACAATCCGGACTCTTTTTTTCTCTCTTTTTTCATTAAAAACCCCTTTCCGGATAGGGCGTATCAAGGGATACACACGTTTTCTATTAAATTATCGGACAGACACTTACAGCAACAGTCTAACAACTGATATGGTAGAACGCAACCTATTGCTTGCAGCGCCATTAGAGAAAATCAGGCCTATTCAATATACAAAAGAATTCAGGTTATACCTCACTGACCAGGAGAAAAAAGACTTTCGATATTATATGGAAAAAGAGGGGATAGATTTCGCGCGCCCTGTATTCCTAATAGGAGTCACCACCAAGCTCCTCCATAAAAAATGGAATACGGAGTTTATGATAACCACACTTAAAAGAATATTGGAAGAATACAAGGACATACAAATGATCTTCAACTATGCACCGGGGTATGAAGAAGAAGATGCAAGAAATATCTACAAGGAATTGGGATGTCCGGAACGCATCAAGATTGATATACAAGCCTCTTCATTACGACAACTGGCAGCACTTTGCGCCAACTGCTCGTTTTATTTCGGAAACGAAGGAGGAGCCCGACACATTGCGCAAGCCCTCGAAATTCCTTCATTCGCTATTTATTCGCCAAGCGCCTCTAAATCAATGTGGTTACCTGCAAATTCCGTACTTGCCCGAGGTATTAGTCCCGACGATATTCTTCTGCCGGAACAACAAGCAACATTAACTTATGAAGAACGTTTCGCATTAATTACCCCGGAAAAGGTATACGATCAATTAACTTCGACATTAAGACAATTGAGCTAACTCGCGATATAAATCAAGATAAGCTTGTATATGCTTCTCGTAACTGAATGAAGCTGCATGTTCTTTCATTCTGGTCAAGCGTTCCTCATCTTTATAGAAATCAGGCAAATGTTCCCGGATACTTTGCACCATAGATTCTGTATCCAAATGTTCCCACATGATAGCGTGTCCATTACAAACTTCCGGTAAACTAGTGCGATTAGCTGCAAATACAGCCTTTCCAAACTGCATAGCTTCCACCACAGGGAGTCCAAAACCCTCTCCTTCACTAGGAAACAGGAACGCCTCACAGCTCCGATACAACCATATCTTTTCACTTTGAGTGATTACATCTGTCAAAAACACATTAGTGACTTGCTTCTCACGAATCAGATTACGCACTTCTTCAGCATAAGCGAAATGGGCATCTCCACAAATATACAAATCATATTCCGGGAAATGGCGCATTACGTCAACCAGGAGATGGAAATTCTTTTTCCTACGGATCTGTCCAATCGTAAAAAAGAAAGGACGTCCCGTCGCAAAAGACGGCTGGGTTCCTTCCAACATATCGATCCTCTCCACCCCATTATAGATGACCCGGATCTCTTTCCCCTTCAAATCTATATGTTGACGAATGACATCTGCGACATAATGAGAAATCGTTGTGACTACTGCTGCCTTATTGACCTTATTCTGCATCCGACGAAGATACATTTTAGCCTTCCAAGGCTTTTTCTCCGTTAAGAAATTAAAGTCATGTATAGTAAAGATAAACTTTGTACCACCGGCAATACGCAACAACTTCCGCTGCTGATTCACCGCATGCCATACATCTACTTTAGGAAGGGTAAAAGGAAAAAACTTATTGATACGACGTACCGGAACAGAAGTCACATTCGGGCCAAATTCCTGCATATATTTCTGTCTCAACAAATATACAAAATGAAGATCCTCTATCGGCATAGACGAAAAAGCGGCCGCATAGTTGGCCGCAATCTGTCCGAAACCAGCTGTTAGACTACCATAATTCGTAAGATCTATCAGTACCTTTTTCTTTCGTTGTATCTCTTTTTCCATCATTATTTGATTCTACGCTCTTTCGGCTCAAAAACAACTAAATTGAATTCCTGCGAATATCAACCTACAATCCCTTCTATTTTTGCAATAACCTGTTCCGGCTTTATATCTCTTAAACAGGCATAATCACCACGCCAACAAGGCTTCTGTCCATATACAGAGCAGGGACGGCATGACAAATCAAGCTGCACGGTATTAACCGGCAATTGCTTCCAACCCATAAAACCGGCATAAGGATGAGTGGCCCCCCAAATAGAAACAACCGGAATATTGACCAAGGACGCCAAATGCATATTGGCAGAATCCATTGAAAGCATCACATCTAAATGGCTCATCAGATTCAGCTCGGTACGCATATTCAGTTTACCGATCATTGAAACAACAGAAGGATATTTAGCAATCCATGCGTCAAACACTTCCTGCTCGCTTTTACCACCTCCAAAAAGAAACACTTTCACTTGTGGGTTAGCCGCAAAATGCGCTATAACCTGCTCCTGCAACTCTAACGGATAAATCTTACCTCTGTGTTTGGCAAAAGGAGCTATACCAATCCATTTTTGATCTTCCTTAGGTCCTGTGACTGGCTCTATCTCTGCAAAGTTGCCTTTTCCTTCGCCATAAATAGAAGAGAAATTTAATAAAACCGGTAAACCTAGCTTCTCAAGCACATCGGCATAACGGCGAAAAGAACTCTTCTGATTCTCCATCACCTTATCGTGACGACGAACCAGTTTCTTTTTACCGGCCCTTCCCTTACATATGGAAGCTACCGGTTTATTGGCAAGACGGAATCGCAGACATAAATATTTGGAACGAAGCACATGATGAAAATCTGCAATGTAATCAAAATGCATCGCTTTCACCTCCGAATAGAGGCTATTCAAGCCCCAAAGCCCCTTATGTTTACCTGTTAAGTCAGCTCCGACAAAACCTACATTCGTAGGCAGCCCCTGAAAGAGCGGCTGCCATACAGCACGACTTAACACTGTTATTTCGTGCTGCGGGTATTGCACAGCCAGCGAATGTATTACCGGTATTGTCATGGCTACATCGCCAAGAGCTGAAAAACGAATAATGAGAATACGCGCCATTCGTTATTTTTTTGCATAAAGCACCGGATTCAATGCCGGGTCATTATACATTTTCATCTGTTTATATACTTTCATATATTTTCTCCCGGCTTCGATATCAGCCAATAACTGCTCAATAGCCGCAGAGAGGTCTTTACGTTGTTCCAGCAGGATATTCAGCTTAGTCTGACATTGAAGACGGTGTTCCTCTGTAGTATCCGTACGTTCCACTTCCTGCTGCATGTGGTAAATTTTCAATGCAAGAATTGACAAGCGGTCAATAGCCCATGCAGGACTTTCCGTATTGATCGTTGCGTCAGAAAGAGGTTTTACTTCTTTGTATTTGTCTAAGAAGTAGCTATCAATTAGTTCCACCAAGTCTGTACGATCCTGATTTGATTTATCAATTCTTCTTTTCAAAGCCAATGCTTCTACCGGATCAATCTGCGGGTCACGGATAATATCCTCAAAATGCCATTGCACAGCATCAATCCAGTTCTTTAGATATAAATAATACTCAATAGTTTTCAACTCGTAAGGATTGTTCATCGGAGCATCCACACTATCCGTTACATGGTAATCTGTTGTCGATTTCCAAAAAATCTCGTTGCAAAGGTTACTAAATGTCATAATCTTAACTAGCTAATAGATATATAATAGGGCAAATCTATGTAATATTTTTCAGACAAGCAACCCTTTCTTACTTTTTTATTTGTTACCTTTGTGGGTATAAAAGATGAATTGTATATGAAAATTATTATCGACAATAAAATACCATTTATAAAAGAAGCGGTTCAGAGAATAGCCGATGAGGTGGCTTATGTACCGGGGAAAGATTTCACTCCGGAGCTCGTACGGGATGCAGACGCACTCATTGTCCGTACCCGCACACATTGCAACCGGGATTTATTGGAAGGTAGTCAGGTGAAATTCATAACAACGGCAACTATCGGTTTCGATCACATTGATACAAAGTATTGCAAACAGGCAGGTATAGAATGGACAAATGCTCCGGGATGCAATTCTGCTTCTGTCGCCCAATATATACAGTCATCGCTTCTGGTGTGGAAATCTTGCAGAAACAAAAAGTTAAACGAACTGACGATTGGAATCATAGGAGTGGGAAACGTAGGGAGTAAGGTAGCTAAAGTTGCCCTGGATTTTGGCATGCGCGTTTTACTGAATGATTTGCCACGGGAGGAAAAAGAAGGAACAGAGCTATTTGCCTCACTAAATAAAATTGCAGAAGAATGTGATATCATAACCTTTCACGTACCTTTATATAAGGAAGGGAAATATAAAACCTTCCACCTGGCAGATGAGAACTTCTTCCAGTCACTCAAACGAAAACCGGTTATCATTAATACCTCCCGAGGAGAGGTCATTGACACTGATGCTCTTTTAAAAGCCTTGGACAGCCGGATCATTTCGGATGCTATCATTGATGTATGGGAGCATGAGCCGGAAATTAACCGTGAACTACTGGAAAAAGCATTCATCGGTACCCCCCACATTGCGGGTTACTCTGCCGATGGAAAAGCAAACGCCACACGCATGTCACTGGATGCCATTTGCAAATTCTTCCAAATAGAAGCTGATTATAAAATAAACGCACCGGCACCCGCCTCTCCTATTATACATGCCAAAAACCATGAAGAAGCAATCCTCCAAATATATAATCCAGTCGAAGATAGCACCCGATTGAAAAATCAACCGGAACAATTCGAAACCTTACGCGGGGATTATCCTTTGCGGCGAGAAGAAACAGCTTATTTAATCAAGTATTAGGTATTAAGTATTAACCGTAGCGACCGAGAACTTCATGAAATTCCGTCAAACGATTATCTACATGGAGTAATACTTAATTAATACTTATTTCTTAATACTTGTTCTATGACTTGCGGGAAGTGTTCATATTCCAAGGCATGCACTTTTTTGGCTACATCATCCGGAGAATCTGTCGGAAAAACAGGACAGGTAGCCTGGAAGATTGCATTTCCTTCGTCATAATGCTCATTTATATAATGTATAGTGATACCGCTTTCCTTTTCACCGGCAGCCACTACCGCTTCATGAACCC